>OGOV01000496.1_pt1 | contig 39563 bp, 44 predicted proteins | sample 1552711 | NCBI WGS metagenome assembly OGOV01 (sample SAMEA2580216, study PRJEB22360) | human gut metagenome | biome: human gut; feature: human-associated habitat; material: faeces | place: Denmark | collected 2008/2010 | reverse complement strand
ACTACAGATGAAGAAGGAAATGAAGTTGATTTAATAAATGTAGAAGATCCACAATTAAAAGTAATGATGCCTTATTATAAAGAAATAGAAATGTTAGCAGGAAGAAAAGTAGAACATTTATTTAAAGGGAAAACTATATATTCATTAAATACAAAAACTCAAGAATCATTTGACTTTGATGAAGATGGAATTAAATATTTATGTTATGTAGATATTTATAATGAAAATGATGAAAACATAAATATAATAGAAGTTAAAGCAACAACAAGTAATAAATATTTAAGCTTAGAATGTGGTTATAGAAGTACAAAAAATGATCATCACGAAAAATATTCAATATTTTATAGAGATGATAGGGGAATTTATCACTTAAAAGAAGAATTAAATAATTGGAATATGAAAGATGAAATGCCAGAAGATAGCTACACAACTAAAAGAAATAAATTATTAGATAAGTATGATTCATGTGGTAAATATATATATGATTTAGCAGTTCAAAGAATGATTATAGAAGGGGACTTAAAAAAAACACATTTCACAAATAAAAAAATAAATTATTACTTAGCAGTACTAAATCACGAATATGTATTTGATGGTAAATATGAAAATAATAAACCAGTATATACAGATGATATAATAAGAATATTTGATTTTACTAAAATAACAGAAGAATATCAGAACAAAATATCCTTCGATAAAGAAGAGATAAAACACTTTTTATTTGATATGGATGCTAGTCCCGTTAATTTAGGTAGTCATTGTGAACAAAAAAGACCTGCTAAATGTAAATTTTGCAAAATATGCATGAAACATATCCCAAAATACAATTCATCTTTAAATTACATGAATAATGGCTTTGGATTTAAAGATGAAAATGGATGTGTACATAAGGGATTAGATTTAATAAATGAAGGTTATATAAAAATGCTTGATGTACCAGAAAGTTGGATAAAAAATGAAAACCATTTTATCCAAAGAAATGCACTTATTACAAATGAACCATATATAAATAAAGAAAAGATAGAATTAGCACTCAAAAACATTAAGTATCCAATATATCATTTAGATTTCGAAACATTTCCATGCCCACTTCCAAGATTTAGAGGAGAAAAATGTTATATTCAATCTCCATTTCAATTTAGTTTGCACATAGAAAGAACACCAGGTGTATGTGATAAAGAAAAAGATCACTTTGAATTTTTATCAAGTGATCCAACTAAAGATGAAAGAGAAGAGTTGGTAAAAAAACTATGTGAATATATTAATCCAGATGGAACATTATTTGCACAAAATGTTGGATTTGAAAAAGGAAGAATAAAAGAATTATCGCAAATATTTCCTGAATATAAGGATAAACTATTAAAGATACATGCTACTGGATCTGATTTACTTTATATAGTAAGAGGAAAACCAGATTTTTACAAAGAAATGGGTTATGATGATGTAGAAGCAAAAAAGGTAAATTATTATCATAAAAATTTATCTGGTTCATATTCTATAAAAAAGACATTACCAGTATTTAGCGATTTAAAATATGATGATTTAGATGTAAAAAATGGAACACAGGCATTAGTAACATATGCGATGTTTAGTAGTATGACAAAAGATGAATTAGATTTTAAATATCACTCATTACTAGAATATTGTAAACAAGATACATGGGCAATGGTTGTAATATTAGATAAAATAAGAGAACTTATAAAACAATAAAATGTAAACTTTTGTCTAAACACTTGAATATAAATCAGATATATAATATCCTTAAAATAGAGGTGAATAATATGATATATCCTTCAATAGATAAACTACTTAATATAGTTGATTCTAAATACACATTAGTGCATGTCGCATCACAAAGAGCAAGACAAATGCATGAAGATGGGTTCTATCAAATGAGAGAAAAAGATTATAAATGCAAAAGAAATATTGGTAGAGCATTAGAAGAGATAGCAGAGGGCTTAATACATATTAAATAGTATTAAGTTTTTAATTTATAAGAAATTAAGGAGGTTCTATGAAAATAAATAAGTTTAAAAAAATCGGTTCAAACAAATATAAAATATATTTTGATAATGAATCATTAATTGTTTATGAAGATGTAATACTTAAATATAATTTATTATATAAAAAAGATATAGATAATGACTTATTAATAGAAATAAACAAAGAAAATTATAAAAGTTCAATATATGATGTTTCTATAAAATACATATCAGTTAGAATGCGTTCTAAAAAAGAATTAGAAGAATATCTAAAAAAGAAAAAATATGACCAAAAAGATATAGAAGAAACAATAAAAAGATTACAAAGTCAGGATTTATTAAATGATGAAAAATTTGCAAAAAGTTATATAAATGATAAATTATACCTAACTAATTATGGATTAACTAAAATAAAAAATGATTTATTAAAATTAGGGGTAGAAGAATATATTATTGATGCGATAGTTAATAACATAGATTTACAAGTAATAAACGATAAATTAAGTAAAATAATAGATAAAGAGTTAAAAATAAATTCTAAATTGCCAACTAATAAATTAAATAATAAAATTATAAATAGATGCATAAACCTTGGTTACAACTATGAAGATATACTAAATATATTAAATGATAAAAACATTGAAGGTAATAGTAACATAGAATATGATTATAAAAAAATATATGAGAAATATAAAAATAAATATGATGAATATAAATTGAATGCAGTTATAAAATCCAAATTATATCAAAAAGGGTATACAATAGATGAAATAAATAATATATGTTAAAAAAAGATATTAGAGTTCTAATATCTTTTAACTTTCAGTAGTTTTACTTGACTTTTGTTCATTCATATAATGATCATATTTAATTTTTAATTCAGCATCATATATCTTTAAATCATATTTTTCTCTTAACCATTCAAGAGCAAATACTGAAATATTTGATGTATTCTTAATTAAATTATTTTTTAAAGTTGTCTTAATTTTATCTTTAGTTTCTTCTAATGTTCCTTTTTCTTTTTGGTCTGTTTTAAGAATTATATGATATCCAAATTGAGTTTCAACTGGTTCCTTTGTATATTCATTTACTTTTAACTTTATAGCAGCTTCTTCAAATCCACTTACCATATCACCTTTATTAAAGTAACCAAGATCACCACCATCACTAGCACTTGAATCCTTTGAATATTCCTTAGCCAAATCTTCAAATTTTTCACCATTATCAAGTTTCTCAATAACTTCTTTAGCAGTATTTAATGCTTTTTCCTTGGCTTCCTTTTTCTCATCATCAGTCATACTATCAGTTGCATCTGATTTTATTAAAATATGACTTGCTTTAATATCACCAATTGCTTCCTCATCATAATATTTCTTTATATCTTCATCTTTTACTAATGTATCAGCATAATCACTAGTTCCAAGCTCTCTTTTATAAACAATCTCTAATAAATTATACAATTGTTTCTCAGTACTTACTCCATAATAATACTGAATAGCACTTTCAAAATCAGAACCAAATTGATTTTTCAAAGTCAAAATTTGCTTTTCTATCTTTTCCTTCATCTCATCAGTAGTTTTATATACATTATTTAATAACAAATCATCAATTGAATTTATTAAACTATAAGTACCATAAGTATCCTTTAACTTTTGATAGAACTCCTCAGTAGTCATTTTAAGACCATCCATTTCTACTATTAATTCAGTCCCATCCTTTAATTTTGGAACATTTCCACAACCTGTCATCGTAAGTGTTAACAACGATAAACAGATTACCTTTTTAATTTTCTTGTTCATATATCCTCCTTGTTACATTTATAATCATAGCAAAAAAAAAACAAAAAAACAATAATTTAGTTATAAGTAATCACACTTATTCATATTTTACCATACAATAATGTGAATAGATGAAAAGGAGGAATCGATTATGGGACACGGATATATTAGTGGTTCAGCAATAGTACTTGTATTATTCATTATATTAGTAATCGTAATAGGTGCTTATATTTAAATAAAAAAATCATAAGGAGGTGTCTATCATGGCTTGTGGAAATCCTTGCACTAACACATGTGGAAATAATGGCTTTCTAATAGTTATTGTTTTATACATTTTATTAGCAATAATACTTGGCTCAGTTATATGCTAAAAGATTGAGAAATCAATCTTTTTCTCTATGAAACCAATAATTGGTATAGTAGGAAGATGCCAAAATAATGATGGTTATTCTCTAATTGGAGTTGTAGATCAACTTAGAAATGCAGTTATAAAATGTGGGGGAATACCCATACTAATATTGCCAACTCAATTAATAGAATATGATAATATCAAAGAAGATACACCTAACAAACTAACTGAAGAAGAAAAAGAAGATTTAATAAGACAAATAAAATTATGTGATGGAATTATTATTCCTGGTGGAACAAAAATATTTGAATACGATAAATTCATATGCGAATATACTATAAAAAATGATATAAATACATTAGGAATATGCTTGGGTATGCAGATAATGTATGTAGTAGATACGAATAGTGATCTAAAAAAAATAAAAAAACATAACGATAAAAAATCAAAATATGTGCATGAAATAAACATAAAAGATGAAAGTATGCTAAGAAAAATATTAGGACAAAAAATATTTGTAAATAGTAGACATAACGAAGCAATAAAAAATACAAACAGTTATATAATAAGTGCATACAGTAAAGACGGAGTTATTGAAGGAATAGAATATCCATTAAATAAATTTAATGTTGGGGTACAATGGCATCCTGAATCTATGATTTTATATGATATAAAGCAATATGATTTAATGAAAAAATTTATTGACACATGCAAAAATAAGAGTTAAGCTCTTATTTTTAAATAATAATATTTTGACAAAAATATAAAAATGGCTATAATGAATGTTGGTTTAATAAAAAAATATAAATTATTAAACTTAAAAATCAAGAAATATATCAAAATATAAGTACAAATAAATAGTAAATAAATAGTAAATAAATAATAATGTATAAATAATTCATGTGCCTATTTGCTTGCGTTGCATATAATAATAGTATAAAATAATAAGTAGGTGAGATTATGAATATCAAAGATGTATACGTCAATTTTATTCAGTATGGAAATAAATCAGGTAAAAATATAGTTTTACTTCATGGTTGGGGTCAAAATATAGAAATGATGGATCCAATTGGTAAAAGATTACAAAAGGATTTTTATATTACAATTATAGATTTACCTGGTTTTGGAAAAAGTAGTGAACCAACATATGGATATACAGTATATGATTACTTCGAAATAGTTGATGAATTATTAAGAAAATTAAAAATAAAAAATCCAATAATGATAGGGCATTCATTTGGTGGTAGAATATCTATTATATATGCTGCTAAAAAGGGCGTAGAAAAACTTGTACTTTTGGCTTCTCCATTTAAAAGAAGTGTTAAGAAAAATACATTTAAAATAAAACTACTTAAATTCTTAAAAAAAGTACCAGTAGTAAAAGAGTTAGAAAGTTACATGAAAACTAAAATTGGTTCAAGAGATTATAGAAATGCAACACCTATAATGAGATTAATTTTAGTGAATACTGTAAATGAGGATTTAACTGAATACTTAAAACAAATCGAATTGCCGACATTACTTATATGGGGTGATTTAGATACTGAAGCACCATTAGAAGATGCTAAATACGCTGAAACTATAATGAAAGATGCTGGACTTATCATTTATCAAGGTGCTACTCATTATGCATATTTAGAGAGAATAAATGAAGTTATAAATGTGTTAAATGTTTTCTTGAAAGAAGGTAAGAAATGATTATTAAAATAATGCTTACAATTTTATGGCTTATGTACATGTTCTATAGAACAAAAAAATCTCTTCATATGTTGCAACAAAACTTATATGATGATGACTATAGATATATTAAATGGATAAAAAATAATTTTGATAAAATAATGTTATCATTTGAATTATCACAAGTATTTCTAATATTTTTTATACTTTATGTAAAAAAAGGTATAATAATAGAAATACTATTTGGAATAATATATTTAATTCTATTAATAAGAAGTTTTGGTATTAGTTATAAAGAGGTTATAAAAAAGCCGTTAGTAATAACTAAAAGAATAAAAAGATTACTAACAACGATATTTTTAATATATATTATTTCTATTTATTTTCTATGTTATAAATTAAATATAAATTATTACTTGATACTTACAACTATGGCTTATTTACAATATTTTATAGTATTAATAGCAGTAAAAATAAATATACCAGTAGAAAAATGTGTTTACTTAAGTTTTAAAAATAAAGCAATAAAAAAGCTAAAAAACATGACTAATTTAAAAGTAATAGGTATTACTGGTAGTTATGGTAAAACAAGTAGCAAAAATATATTAAATGAGATATTGAATGTAAAATATAATTCAATAACAACACCTAGAAACTTAAATACACCATATGGTTTAATAATGACAATTAATAATAATTTAGATAAATTTGATGATATATTTATTGCAGAAATGGGTGCTTATAAAGTTGGTGAAATCAAAGAATTATGTGATTTAGTTCATCCAAAGTACGGTATATTAACTAGAATAGGTAAAGCACATTTAGAACTATTCGGATCAGTTGAAAACATTCAAAAAGCAAAGTTTGAACTTATTGAATCACTTCCAAGCGATGGAGTAGCAGTATTAAATGCAGATGATCCAATGCAAGTAAGTTATAAACTAAAAAATAAAGTAAAAACTATATGGATAGCAATAGATAATGATGCAGATTTTAGAGCAACTAATATAAAAGTATCTAATACTGGAACTACATTTGATTTAATTATAAAAGGAAACAAAGAAAAATATAAATTTGAAACTAAACTATTGGGTTATGCTAATATATATAACATATTAGCATCTATAGCACTTGGATATGAATTTGGCGTTAATGTTAAACAATTGCAAAGTGCAGTAAAAAGTGTTAATCAAATAGAACACAGATTAGAATTAAAAAGAAATGGTGATTTAACATATATTGATGATGCATATAATTCTAATCCAGATGGCTCAAAAATGGCATTAGACGTGCTTAAAATGATGCCTGGTAAAAAGATTATAGTAACACCTGGTATGATTGAACTTGGAAGTATAGAAGATTTAGAAAATACTAAATTTGGTGAACATATAGCAGATGTTTGTGATGAAGTAATACTTGTAGGAAAAGAACAAACTAAAGCAATATACAAGGGTTTAAAAAATAAAAAATATAGTGAAGATAAAATTCACATCTTAGAGGATGTAATAGATGCATTTTCTCTTATAAATAAATTAAAAGGTAAAGAAACATATGTGCTTTTGGAAAACGATCTTCCAGATGCATGTAAATAGGAGGAGTTATGAAATTAAGATTAGGAGTAATATTTGGTGGAGTAAGTGTTGAACACGAAGTAAGTATAATTTCAGCAGTTCAAGCAATGAAACATTTAAATCGTGAAAAATACGAAATAATACCAATTTACATTGGAAAAGATAAAGAATGGTACACTGGTAATGCATTAAAAGAAATCGATATATATAGTGATATTGATCTTGTTAAAAGATATTCAAAAAATGTAGTGTTAACTACAAAAAAAGACAAATATGTACTTCTTAAAAAGAATGGAATAAAAAGAATAGTTGATTATGTAGATTTAATACTTCCAATTGTACATGGAACAAATGTAGAAGATGGGACACTTCAAGGATATTTAGATTTAATAGGTATACCATATGTTGGTTCAAATTTATACTCTGCTGCAGTTGGCCAAGACAAAATATTTCAAAAGCAAATATTGTCATCTTCTGATATACTAGTACCTGATTATTTATGGTTCTTCGATAGTGAGTATAAAGAAAATGAAGAAGAAATATTAAAGAAAATAAAAAAATTAGGATATCCAGTAATGGTAAAACCAGCAAGATTAGGTAGTAGTGTAGGAATAAGTAAAGTAAAAAACGAAGAAGGTATAAAAGAATCAATTGAAGAAGCAATTAAATATGATGAGAAAATTCTAATAGAAAAAGTAGTCGATAATTTAATTGAAGTAAATTGTAGTGTAATAGGAAATCACGAATACCAAGAAGCAAGTAAACTAGAAGAAGTAATGGGTGTTGATGAATTTCTAAGTTATAGAGATAAATACTTAGGAGGCAGTAAAACAAAAGGTAAATCAACCAAAGGAATGGCTTCAACTAATAGAATATTACCAGCAAGATTAGATGATGACATTACAAAAGAAATACAAGAAATATCAAAAAAAATATTTAAAATACTAAATGCAAGAGGCGTAGTTAGAATAGATTATTTAGTTGATAAAAAAACTAAAAAAGTGTATGCAAACGAAATGAATACAATTCCTGGATCACTTTCATTCTATTTATGGGAAGCATCAGGAAAAACATATGAAGAAATGTTAGATGAAATTATTGGTATTGCTATAAAAGCATACAAAAGAAGAAAAACAAAAGTATTCTCATTTGAAAGTAATATATTAAGCAATTACAATGGATCAAAAGGTTGTAAAGGCAAATTAAAATAAGAACGATTGTTCTTATTTTATTTATTTAATAAATATTCTTCTAATGTTATACCATTTTCATATATATACTTTGCATTCTCAATACCAACATATCTAATATGCCATGGTTCATCCTTATATCCAGTAATATTCGTATTATCCTTAGTATATCTAATAATAAAACCATACAAATGAGCATTTATTTTTAACCACTCATATTCCTTAGTACTACCAAAATCAGTATAAGATTTTAAAACATTATATAAATCAAATGCATAACCAGTTTGATGCTCAGAATGTCCTGGTCTTGCAGAATACGTATCAACTATTTCAACTGGATCACTTTTTAAATATCCTTCATAAAGTTTCTTTTGATATTCATAACTTCTATAAGCACTTATTATCTTAATAGTCAATCCAACACTAGACGCATCATTATATAAATCCTTAAAATGCTGATACGCTTCTTTATTTCCCTTAATATCACTATTTATAGCATAAGGATATCCTAAATTTTCCAAATCACTTGGAACATAATCATTTCCTAAATTATAATGCTTATTTACAAGTACCAAAGGAGTATAGTTATTTATTGATTTAAAATCTGTTTCATAGAAATTATAATCTATATTGATATTAACATTTTTTACAACCTCATCAATAGACATATCACTATGAATCTCGCTATACTTTTTATACCTTTCAAAATTATCCTTATTATATGTCTTAATATTAACAAATTTATTTTCATCTTTAATATTATTAGTATTATTATTCATAACACGCCTCACTAAAATTATTACGTTTAATACAATTAATGCAACAATAAAAATAATTATTACTTTTTCTTTTTTCATACATTTCACCACTATATCTTATTTTATCAGTAAAAATAAATTACTCAAATATTAATATCAACTTCATCGCTTTAATTTTATTGTATTAACAAACGTTCGTCAATACTTTTATTTAATATGTATACACTTTTTACATAAATATAGTAAATTTTTATAAAATAATATTTTGACTGAAAATTTGCGTATTTTGTAATATAAAAAGACACAACTCATAAGTTTTATTAGAGGTGTTTTATGAAAAAAATATTATTTGTTTTTTTAATACTTGTATCTTTATTTATAATTCCAGTAAAAGCAGAAGAACAAATGGCTAGTAATGCAAAAAGTGCAATACTAATAGAAGCATCTACAGGAACAATACTATTTGAAAAAAATTCTAATGAAAAATTTGCACCCGCTTCTATGACAAAAATGATGAGTTTATTAATTATCATGGAAAACATAGACAACGGTAATTTAAAAATGGATGAAATTGTAAAAGCAAGTAAACACGCAGCAAGTATGGGAGGTAGTCAAATATATTTAGAAGAAAATGAAGAAATGAAAGTTGAAGATATGTTAAAAGGTATTACTATTGGTTCTGCGAATGATGTGGTAGTGATAAAAAAGCAGTCGCAAGTTATAGGCAAAGAAATAATAATATAACCACTTTAAAACGTTATATTTTAGAGTATTATTATAAATTGTATATATAATTAAAAAGCCGATTAGAAGTGATTTGAAGAAAATCTATACGAAATAAAAAGCGTGTAGATTTTTTGTATGATAAAATTAATATAATGAGGATTAAATTATGGCAAGAGAATATAGAAATTTTACAAGAGAAGAAAAAATTAAAGCTGTAAAAATGGTTTTAGTTGATAAAAAATCACAAATGGAAGTTGAAAAAACTATATTAGGCAAAAAGGAAATGTACAGGTACAATTAATAGATGGATTAGAGAGTACATTCAGGAAGGCAAAGAAAATTGTTTTAAAAAGAGAAAAGAATTGAAAAAAATTGAAATAACCGAAGATAATGTGAGATACGAAATATTAAAAAAATTCAATGCCTTCCTGGAAAAAGAAATACGTACAAATTCAAGTTCGTCGAAAAATTCAAAAATCAATATACAATAAATATAATGTGTGAAGAATTAGAAATATCAAGAGATTCTTATTATAAATGGTTAAAAAGAAAAGATAATAAAAACAGATATGAATTAAATCATGAATCATTAAAACCAATTATAAAAAAATATTATGAACTATCAAATGGAACAGCTGGATATAGACAAATAAAAGAACAAATTGAATATCATGAGGGAATAAAAATATCATATTATATGTCATTTACATTTTGAAGTGAGAAAATTTGATACTAGTCATTCTGGAGAAGAAAATACTATTAATCCATTGGAGATATTACCATACTATAATTTGGAAAATTTAGCAAAACACTTTGATGAAGAACCCTATGCAGAAGTATGGGAAAAATTTCTAGAAAATCCGTGGGGAATGACTGATAACGATATTCCTTATGCAAATTGTAGAAAATTAATAAGATAATAAAAATATTTGGTATAATAGAGTTGGAGGATGATAAAATGGAAAAACCAATATATTTAACTGGTAATAAGGGGAAATTTGAGGAGGCACAACATATTTTTAAAGATATGTATGGATTTGATATTGAGATTAAAAATCCTGATTTTGAAATCATTGAAATACAAGCAAAAAGTTGCAAAGAAGTAGTTGCATTTAGTGTAAAATATGCTTGTGAAAAATTAGGCAGACCTTGTATTAAATCAGATTCTGGTTTATATATAGATGCTTTAGGAGGTCTACCTGGTCCTTATAATGCATATTTTGATAAGCAAATTGGTGTTGATAAGTTTTTGGAATTATTCAAAAACGAAACTAATAGAAAGGCAAGATTAGAAGATTGTTTTGCTTATTGTGAGCCAGGACAAGAACCAGTTATATTTACTGGTGGTGGAACTGGTACAATAGCAACAGAAGCAAGAGGTAATTTGGGAAGATGGCACGATAAGTTTTATATTCCAGATGGGGAAACAGAAACATTAAGCGAAATAAGAGAAAAAGATAGAGATTATGAAGCGAAATTTTGGGGTACTGCTAAATATGAATTTGCTGAATGGTTTAAAAACAATAAAATGCAATAAAATAATTTGATAGGGGGTCAAATGATGAAAAAGGTTACAATCATTGCGGGACCGTGTGCTGTTGAATCTGAAGAACAAATAGTTAGGATTGCCATAAAACTAAAACAAATTGGTGTTGATTATTTAAGAGGTGGTGCATTTAAACCACGAACTAACCCAGACAGTTTTCAAGGATTGGGAGATTTGGGAATAGATTATCTTTTAAAAGCTAAGGAAATAACTGGATTACCAATTGTTACCGAATTAATGACAATAGAACAGGTAAGGAAATATGCAGATAAAATTGATATTATACAAATTGGTAGTAGAAATATGTATAATTATGAATTATTAAAAGAATTAAGCCATTATTCAAAACCTGTATTATTAAAAAGAGGTTTAAGTGCCACATATAACGAATGGATTAATGCTGCAAAATATATAAATAATGAAGAGAAGGTTATTTTATGTGAAAGGGGAATAAGAAGTTTTGACACAACAACAAGAAATGTCCTAGATATTCAAGCAGTTCCGTATATTAAAAATAACACAAAGCATAAAATTTTTGTTGATCCTAGTCACGCTTCTGGGAATCGTTATATGATTGAACCTATGTCATTGGCATCTGTTGTTGCTGGTTGTGATGGATTAATAATTGAAGTTCACGATAAACCGGATGAATCATTGTGTGATAAAAATCAAGCAATAAATGTTGAAACATTACAGACAATAATAGATAAAGTAAAAAAATTACAGGGGGATGAATAATGGAAAAGAAATATGACCAGAAATCACATTTTGGAAGGAATTTGGTTAGAAGAAACGATTATAAATTCACAAAGAAGGGTTTTAGAAACTTTTGCAGAAAATATAATTGGTAAATTATCTGATAATAATATAGTTACTAAAACTTTGGATACTACTAATATTTCGGATCAAGAATTATTAGCTTATTTTCTTGATTTTGCAAATTCAATTGTATTGAGTAATGATAAAACGAAAGGTGGTCGTAAGAAATGATAGATTTACATACACATACAACTTATTCAGATGGAACCTGGGATGTTAAAACACTTCTCAAGAAAGCAAAAGAAAATGGAGTTGAGTTATTAGCAATTACTGATCATGATACTGTAAAGGCCCACTTAGAATTAAAAGAAAATGATTATTCTAGTTATTTTAATGGAAAAATTATATCAGGAGCAGAATTTAATTGCGTATTTAATAATGCTAAGATAGAGCTTTTAGGATATAATTTTGATATTGAAAAAATGAATGAATGGATAGAAAAGGTATATAATGTAGAAAAAAAAGCTCCTAACTTAATGGAAGAATTTCATTTACTTATGAGTGCTTGTCATAAAAACAAAATAAAAGTAGATGATATTAATTATAAAGAAGATATGGGATGGCCAATAGATTTTATATATGAATCAATAAAAAAATATCCAGAAAACAAAAAATATTTTTCTGATAAAGAATGGACAGATATAGATCATTTTTTTAGATGCTGCACTTGTAATATAGATTTTCCTTTATATATAGATTTTTCTTACCAAACTCCTAATGCTAAATTGGTTTCTGAAGAAATAAGGAAATTGGGTGGAAAGGTTTTTTTAGCACATCTATTTACTTATCCTCTTAGAAATTATGAAAAATATTTAGATAGTTTAGTGGAAAACAATATAATTGATGGTGTTGAAACATATTATTCAAAATTTAGCGATGAAGAAATCAAATTTATTGAAAAGTATTGTGAAAAAAATAATTTATATATGTCAGCAGGAACAGATTGTCATGGAAATAAAAAACCGGATAGAAAAGTAGGAATTGGATATGGAAATATGAATGTTTCAATAGACGTTGTTAAAGATTGGATTTAAAATTTAGAACTGTAAAGGTTCTTTTTTTCATTTATTCAAATATGTTTAAATGAGGAGGAGAAATTTTGGATAATAATCTTTCAATAAATATTGCAAAAAAAGAAATTAAAAAAGCCATTATCAATGAACTTTATAAAAAGGAAGTAATAGAATTTAATCAATATAATTTTATTATTAGAAAAATAGATGAAGATATATCAAAAGAAGAAAAAGAAAATAAAACAGAAGGAAATTTAAAACAAATTATTGTAGATGTTGTAGTGTAAAATTGGAGGGTGAGGTAATGAATCTTTTTACGATAAGGAATTCTTTAACAAGTGGTAAATCAATATATGACTTAAATTTAAGAGTAACTTTTTATGCTCGTGTATCTACTGATAGAGAAGAACAATTAAATTCATTAGAAAATCAAGTTATGTATTTTGAAAATTTTATAAAAAAGCAAACTAATTGGATATTTATTCCAGGATATATAGATGAAGGTATAAGTGGTACTAGTGTTAAAAAACGTGAAAATTTTCTTAAAATGGTTGATGATGCAAAAAAAGGAATATTTGATTTAATATTAACTAAAGAAATATCAAGATTTTCAAGAAATACTGTTGATAGTATTCAGTATACACAAGAATTATTATCTTATGGTGTTGGGATTAACTTTATAAATGATAATATAAATACTTTTGATTCCGATTCAGAGCTCCGTCTTACGATAATGTCTAGTATAGCTCAAGAAGAAGTTAGAAAATTATCAGAAAGAGTTAGGTTTGGTTATAAAAGAAGTATAGAAAAAGGAATAGTACCTGGTAATGATAATTTTTATGGATATAAAAAGAATAAAGGTAAACTTGAAATAGACGGATATGAAGCAGAATTAATAAGATTAATATTTAATGAATATAGTAAGGCAAAAATGGGAACTAGTAGGTTGGGCCATTATTTATATAACACGTATAATATCGTGAGTAAAACAGGTAAACCCCTTGCAGGTACAGTAATAACAAGAATAATTAGAAATCCTAAATATAAAGGATATTATTGTGCTCACAAAGAAACAACAGTTGATTATCATTCACAAAAAAGAATAAGATTTAAACCAGAAGAATGGATAGTTTATAAAGATAACGAAAGTTGTCCACCAATTGTTACTGAAGAACTTTGGGATGAGTGTAATAAGATATTAGATATAAATGCAAAAAATTACAAAAATAAAACTCCAACTAATATGAGGTATGCATTATCAGGCAAAATAAAATGTATGCATGATGGCGCAACTTTTATAAAGGGTTCTTATAAAAATAAAAGAACAGGCGAAGTAAATAAATATTGGGGATGTTCTAATTATAGAAAGTATGGTAGAACAAAAAGTAATGGTTGCAAAACACCTATATTACGTTATGAAGAATTACTAATTATTTTTAAGAAAATATTAAAAGGAATCATTGGTAATAAAAATAGTATTATAAGTGAAATATATAGTTTAATTAATGAAAGTAAAATCAAAAAAGATTATACGAAAGAAATAAAAGAAATAGATATGAAAATGAATTTAATAACTAATGCAAAATCAGAATTAATACACATGAAAGCAATGAAAGAAATAGATAGCGAAGAATATAAAATATCAAAAGATAATTATGAAAAAGAATTAAAAAATTTAAAAAAGAAGAAACAAGAATATTTATCTAAACAAGATACTAGTGATTATTCAAAAAATATAGATACATTTAAGGAAAAAGTTAATAAAACTATATTTGAAGATGAAGAAAGTGTTTTTGAAATAATCGTATCTATAATAGATACAATTTATGTTGAAAGAATTGATGAATGTGATGATAAGCAAAAGTTAATTTTACATATTAAATTTAATATATTAGATAATAGCTACGAAGAAGGTAGCTTAAATTTAAATGACTTTTTACTGCTTTTTAGTTAGTGTGAGAGATGCAACAGTGGCACTTGCAGAAAGAATTGCAGGAACTGAAGATAAATTTGTAGAAATGATGAATGCCAAAGTAAAAGAATTAGGACTCAAAAATACAAATTTTAAAAACAGTACAGGACTTGATGAAGCAAATCATTACTCATCTAGTTATGATATGGCAATTATTGCAAAAGAATTAGTTAAACACAAAAAAATATTAGATTTCTCCTCCATATATGAAACATATTTAAGAACTGATTCAGATAGCAAATTCTGGCTTGTTAATACAAATAAAGTCGTGTACTAAAAATGCTATAGTGAAAAATTACTATAGTATTTTTTATTTATAAATAAGGGTTTTATCAAAAATTAACATACAAAATAAATTTGTTTGTAAGCGAATATTACTATAGTGTTTTGGAATATTTGCATAACTAACCCGTATAATTAGATGAATGAGTTAGAAAAAAGGAGGCTAGGTAATGACTTGTTTATCTAAAAATATTAGTTTAGAGATTATGAAATTTTTCTTAAATACTAGTGTTCCAAAAATTTTAAGTGAAAGGAAAGGTATTACTTCTATAGGTAAGGAGTGATATTAACTTATGCAGACAGCAATTTATTGTAGGGTATCTACTGAAGAACAAGTTACTGAAGGATTTAGTATTCACGCTCAAAAAGATAAATTAACTAAATATGCAGAAAGTAATGATTGGGATATAGTAGATTACTATGTTGATGATGGTATAAGTGGTAAAAATTTAACTGATAGGAAAGAAGTATCAAGACTAATTGATGATGTAAAGAAAGGAAAAATAGAAAACGTTCTAATATACAAATTAGATAGACTTACTAGAAGTGTTAAAGACCTTATTTATTTAATAGAATTATTTGATAGTCATAATTGTACTTTTAACTCTCAAACAGAAAAAATAGATACTTCAAATGCTGTTGGAAGAATGTTTGTTAAGATTATTGGAATATTTGCAGAATTTGAAAGAGAAAATTTAGCAGAAAGAGTTACTTTTGGATATGAGCAAAAAACTAAAGAAGGTAATTATACTAATTGTAACGGTGTTTTTGGTTATGATTATTTAGCGGGTATTGGAAAACTTAAAGTTAATAAAAATGAAGCAATTTATGTTAAGAAAATATTTAATTGGTATTTAGATGGAGAATCCATGGTTAAAATTGCTAAAAAGTTAAAAGATTTAAATGTACCAACTAAAAGAGGGGGACATTGGAATCAGTCAACTATTTATTCAATACTTACTAATCCTCTTTATATTGGCAATGTAAGATATGGAGTAGGAAGGAAAAATGGCTTTGAAGTAAGTGGTAAAAACATAACACCAATACTTTCTGATGACTTATTTAATAGTGTTAGCAATTTGATGAAGAAAAGAAAGAAATTTCATAATAAGAAATACTCTTCTGATGATACTTATTATTTTAGAGTATTAAGATGTAGTTTATGTGGAGGGAAATATCATGCTAGGCAACAACTTCAAAGTGGTAAAAAATATATTACTTATCAGTGTAATGGGCATAACAATAATAGCTGTAATGCTCCAGGATTTTCTCATATTAAAATAGAAAATGCATTTATTAATTATTTAGAGAATATTAAAGATTTAGAATTTGATAAAAGTATTTTAAAGAAAGAAAAAAAGATAATAGAAAACAATGATACTTTAGATTTACAAGAGCAAATAGAAAAATTAAATAAAAAGAAAAAAGATATGACAGAATTATTTAGTACTGATGAAATTGATTATGATACTTTTAAAGAAGTAAAAAGTGTAGTTGATTCTAAATTAGAAGTGTTAAATAATGAGTTAGATAAAATTAATAAATATTCAACTGATGAAAATCTAACTAATGAAGAGATTATTAAAGAAGTTATAGTTAACTTAAAAAATAATTTTATTCATTTAAACAATCATGAAAAGAAAATGTTCCTAGAAAGATTTGTTAAAGAAATAAAAGTAAGGAAGGAAGGTAATGATGTAAAACTAGACGAAGTAATATTTTAATGGTTCACTTAAATATGAGCCTTTTTATATGGAATAGTTTTAATTTAGAAAGGTGGATGATTTAATGAAAAAAATTAAAGGAAGTGATTATTATAGATAAATATGTTTTGGTATATGCTTATGTACCAGAACATTTTTTATCTAGAAGGATTAATATTTCATTCAGATCAGGGATGGCAATATCAACACCAATCTTATCAGCAAAGACTAAAAAACAAAGGTATAAAACAAAGCATGTCCAGAAAAGGAAATAGTATGGATAATGGAATGATGGAAAACTTTTTTGGACTACTTAAAACTGAAATGTTTTACGATCAAGAAGAGAAATATAAAACACTAGATGAATTAATTTTAGCGATTGATGACTATATTAATTATTATAATTATGATAGAATTAAAGTGAAATTAAAAGGACTGTCTCCTGTAAAATACGGGTTACAATCCTCTAATTAGAAACTATTTATAAACTGTCCAACTTTTGGGGTTCAGTTCAATCAGATTCTTTTTTTAAATAGTCATTAATAATTTTAGATATATGATAAAATAAAAGCAAATTGGAGTGATTATAAATGGGAAAAATATCAAATGTTCTGTATATGATTGATTTATTAAATACAGGAAATATCTATACAGTAAAAGATTTATCTGAAAAGATAGGAGTAACAGAGAGAATGATACGTTATTATAAAAATGAAATATGTAATAATGGCATATTAATTGAATCTTTTAAAGGTCCCAATGGTGGATATTTTATGATAGATAAAATTAAAAACTATACAAGTATAAATAAATATGATATTCAACTATTAAATAATATTGAAGATTTTTTATGCCAAAATAATTTTAAGTATTTAGGACAATATAAAGACTTTTTAGATAAGTCCCAAAAAATATATTCAATATATGAAGAAAAAAGTAAATATATTTTTAATATTGATACAAATTCATTAGGAAAAACAGAAAAAGTAATAGAAGAAGTAATAAGAAAAAATGAAAAAATTGATATTGTCTATAATACAATAGATGGAGGGCAATCAAAAAGAACGATTCATCCATTAAATTTGTTTAAATATAAAGATGATTATTACGTGACTGCTTTTTGTGAATTAAGAAGTGATATTCGCCATTTTGAAATAAGCAGAATTGTAAATATAAAATAAAAAAGGCAAAATATTTCCAAAAGATATATTATAATGTATCTAAGGAGAGATTATAATAATGAATACTAATTATACTTTAATTGATTTTGATGGCGTTATACTTGATTCAGAAGAAAGAATGCTTGATAGAAAATTTAGCATAGGATTACATAATCATAACGATGTGAATGAATTCTATAAATATTTCAAATATACAGATCATCATCCAGAAGAATGGGATTATATTATTAGAAATGCAAATTCAATAAATGATTCTGTCGAAATAATAAGGGAATTAGAAAGATTAAAGAGGAACATAGCGATATTAACAAAAATACATTCATTATATGAAATGAAAGTTAAAATTGATGATTTGAGAAATAATAGAAAAATAAATTGTCCAGTATTTTTTGTTCCACCTGGAATAGAAAAATATAATATAATAACACCAAATAACCAGTTGTTAATAGATGATTCGGAGGAAAATATTAGATTATGGATAGAAAATGGTGGGAAAGGCTTTGTTTTTGATAAAAAAATAAGTAAAGATAAAAATAATAAAGTAAGAAGTTTAGAATTTCTGCTAAGGAGGTAAGCATTATGTATGATGAATTATATCATAACTTTATAAAATCATTAGAGCAAAAATATAATGCTGTTTGTTTTGATATTGATGGTACTTTGACTATTAAAAATTCTAATTCTATTGATAAAAGAGCTATTGCCATGATTGTAGAACTTTTAAAGAAAAAAATACCTATTGTATTTATAACTGGTCGTGGTGAAATAGGACTTAATGATTTAAAAAAAGAAATATATAATGAAATTATAAATTCAGATAATATTACTGAACAAGATATTAAAAGAATATATGCATTAACAAATGATGGTGCTAGGTTATTTTTTAGTAAAGGAATATCATATGAAGAATTTTTATCACAAAATAGTTATATAACAACTAAAGAAGAATTAGAACAATTGCAGTCACTTAATAATATAATAAAAGAGTTTAATAATTCTTGTTTTGATATAACATATTCCTATAATTCAAGAAATAATGACATAATAAATATTAGATTAGTTTTTAAAACAGATGATGATATCATTATTAATGAATATTATAATAAAATTTTAAATATTATTCACTCTAAGTATCCATGTATTAAATTAACAAGGGGGTTTTTTAAAGGAAAGCCAGTTATTCAAATAGGAACAACAACAAAAGATATTGCCATAGAAAGAACGGAAAAGATAATAGGAGTACCTAGAGATTCAATGATGAGAATAGGCGATTGTGGCGATATTTATGGGAATGACTATTTTATGCTAAATTGCAAACAAGGATATAGTGTCGATAAAATTAGTGGAAAAATTGATAAATGCTTTCCTGCCTTTGATGAATTTGGAAATATTTTGAAAGGTGTCGACGCAACTTTAGAATTAATAAAAAATGCTAAAATATTACCAACTGTTTGCTTAGAAAAAGCAGATAAATTAAATTATAAAGTTAATTTTGCCATAGCAGAGAAAAATATTGTTTTAGGTAGAAAAAAATTATTAAATAAATATAATAATTTAATAAATATTAATTTTTGTGAGAATGATGGAATAGACAGTGTGTTTGATAAAGAAAGTGGTAGTGTAATAATTCCTATGTATGAATGGGAGCTAATTACTTTTAATCCTTTAAAAGAATTTTGGTCAGTTAAAAATAACGAAAATTTTAAATATTTGATGAGAGATGATAATAATTATCTTCTTAGAGGATCATCTACTTATTATTATTTTATTTCAAATAGAATAAGTATAAATGGTAATGATATTACTTCTAAAACTGAGGTGTTAAATTGGTATAATAATTACATAAAGTTTTTAAATGATGCATTTGATGCTGTTAATAAAACAGATGATATAAATTCGATTGCTAATAAAAAACTTTTACTTGGTATTTTAGATAATTGTAGGAATACATTATTAGTTATTATAAATCATAAACTTGTTTCAGATTATAATAATAGTATTTTATTAGATATTTCTTTTCAAAATAATAAAAAATTTAATGATGTATATAAGGTTCTATTTAGTATTGATGAAGTAATGAAAAATATATGCTTTAAAAACAATTATTTTATTGATAGAGATTATATTTGTGAGCTAATAAAAAAATCACAAATAATATTAATAAATGAATTTTTAAGTGAAAAATCATTACACGATAAAGAAGATTATTCAAAAGAATATCGAGCTTATAGAGAAATAGATAATTTTGCTGAAAATTATATAGCAGTTTCATTATATAATGAAAAATGTGATAATAAAAATTTTGTTAATGCATGTGGTCTAAGTTACGGTGGAATTGAATTACCAATACTTGCAAAAATAATAGAGAAAGATAGAATTGAAAGTGTACTGCTTCTAAAATTTAGCAAAGAAGTTTCTGGGTACTCAAATAAGCAACTTATTGATTTAAGAGAATTTAATATAAATAATTATGGTGGACTACCAAATTCTAATCTATTTCAAAATTCAAAAGTTGATATATTTGACGATAATGTATTGACTGGTAAAACTTTGCAATTAGCAATTAATGCATTATATGATTGCAATATAGATGTAGGTAATATTTGTATCGTTAGATATCCAGGAATTAATAGAATTGATCAAATGTTTTTAAATAATACGTCAGCAATAGATTTTAATTTATTTTTTAATTATATATATGGATTGTGTTTTAGTAGCCCATATAGTTGGAAGGATAATGAATGGTATAATAAGGGTAAAATAAATTATACTGATAGTTTTGGAGTGTTTGATTTAAATAGAAAAAAGATTATAGAGTGCTTAATAAAAAATCATGATTATAAAGATGAGAGTGAAGCTGGAGAATATAAAAGAAGGTTGATTAAATGAGAGTGGTAAGTATAGGTGATCTTGTAGTAGATTATTATTATAAAAATGATAAATTATTAGGAATTAATGGTGGTATGACATCACATAATATAATTGCTAATTTGGCAAAAATGAAAGTAAATACTTCTGTATTTGGATGTTGTGGTGACGATTTACAAGGGACAATTGCTATTAATTCTTTAGAAAAAATTAATGTTGATACAAGTAATATAAAAAAAATCAAAAATGTTAGAACTAGATGTTTTCATGTTTCTTATTATGAAAAAGATAATAAATTAACTTTTACATCTAAAAAGAGATGCCCGTTTTGTAATAATAAAAAATGGTATGATGAAAGTTTAATCGATACGAGTTATATTTTGTCTAATATTAAAGAAGATGATGTTTTAGTTTTTGATAATTTAAATAGTAGAAATCAATTAATTGTTGACAATGTAAATAATAAAAAGACAATTGATTTAGGACAATATTTTGAATTTGAAAATTTAACTAACGAGGAAATTATAGAAAAAATTGCATATAAGTTTGAAATAATTAATTTTAATGAAAGAGTAACAAAATATCTTATAAACAAGTTTAATTTAAGTAATGATAAAGAATTATATGATATTATAAAGCCAAAATTAATGACAATTACAAGAGGAGAAAAAGGTGCTACGTTTATAACCAGAGATGGGATATATAATTTTGAATTAATTAATAAAGGTAATGTAGTTGATTCAACTGGAGCCGGTGATGCTTTTATTTCAAGTATTATTAAAGATACAATTAAAAATAAATTTAATTACGATGGTAGTAATCTAAAAAAGTGGTATGAAAATTCTACTAAATTAACTTTTAAAGTTGTTTCTAAAATGGGTGCAAGAGGACATATTAATACGCTATATAAAATAAAAAAAATAGATGATAGTTGCACTTGTGATACTTTTTTAGTTTGTGAAAGAAAGAAAATAAAAAGATGTAATATAAATATTAATAATTTAGAAAAAAGAATTATTAATTCTTTAAATTGTTCGTTAAATATTAAATTAGATGAAATAGAATTTAATAATAAAAGTTGTTTATTTATTGGTACAGGTGGTTCATATGCTGGTGCTTATTTTGCATCAAGAGTTATAAATATATTATATGGGTCAAATACTTATGCTATATATCCTAGAGATGTTTTATATAGAAATAATAGCAATATTAATAAAGTTATTTTATTTTCTTATTCTGGTACAACAAATGATATTATTAATAGTGTTAAAGATTTTGATAACAAAAATATCTATATAATTACAAAAGGGGAAATTAAAAATATTGTACTAAAAGCAGGTTTGCTAAAGAAAAATATACTAAGTTATAAATCAGCATCTAATAAAGGTAAAGAAAGGGGATTTTTATCATTTGAGGGTGCTGCAGCTCCCGCTGCTATATTTTTAAAATATTATTTAGATAAGACAAATTCTGATATTGATATTAATGCTTTTATTAAAAATTCTATTATGTATTGGAATAAGCAAATAGGAAAAATAATTAATGCTGAGTTAATTAAAAAAATGAAAGCACAAAGTATAATAAATATTTTTAGAGGAGATTATACAAATACTGCGTGTTATGATTTGGAAAGTAAAATTATTGAGTCAGGAGCATTTAATTGTATTATTCATGAAAAAAAGAATTTTTCACATGGAAGATTTATTAATTATGAAAATTTAAATAATAAAATATCAATGTATTTTAAACAAAAATCTACAAGTAAATATGAAGTTGAATTATTAAAATATTTATCTGATAATTGTGTATTAATAGAAAGCAATTATGATGGTTTATTAGCAGAGTTTGATCTACTCATAGCATCACAATTTATAATTTACTATATTGGTAAAATATTAGATATTGATGTTTCAAAGCCAAAATATACAGATGATGCTATGAAAATATATTTTTATAAAGGAGAGTTGTAAAAATTTAATATGGAAATATTAAAAAAATTTCACTCTGTCAAGTGTGATATAAAATATAATCCAATAGAAATAATTGAGTCATTTGATAATTACCTAGAAAAATGTATAGAAAAAAACATATTTTCTAAAGAAGAAATTGCATATTTTGGTGCATTGAAGCAACATATGAAAAGTGATTTAGAAGATACAAGGTATGGATTTATACATGGTGACATCCATTTTAATAATATTATATTATCTCAAGATGGTTTAAAATTAATAGATTTTGAATGCTATACTGTTGCTCCAATCGATAAAGAATTTGATACTATCAATAGAATGATTAGAAAACCAGGAAGTTTTATTATGAATGGTGAGTTGGGCTTTTATTACGACCCAAATGATTATTTAATAATTATGGATTTATTAAAAGAATTCTATCCTGAAATTTGTTGTGAAAAAGAATTTGAAAATAGATTGATGATATATGATTGTTTAAATTAGATGAAATGGATTTCTAAATTTCCTGATTATCAATTATATAATGATATATTGTTAGAAAAAAGCAAGAAAATGATAAAAAAATGAAAATATGATAAAGTGTAGAGGATGAGATTGTATGTTAATTAGCATAGAAGGATTAGATGGTGTAGGAAAAAGTACATTAACATCAGTATTATCTAGCGAACTCAAAATGCCCATTATTTCTAAACCTATTAAATCGTTGTTAGAACTTACACCAGATCAATCAAAAAATATCACTAACAAAATATATGGAAATTATTCTAGAAATCTTCAAGCAATGTACTATTTACTTGGCTATTTAAGTGCATTGGAAGATGGAAAAAATGGTTCATACATTTTGGATAGAGGTTTTATATCTACATATTATTTTTCAAGTGGTGAAGAAAAAAACTTTTTGATTTTTTTGCATTAAACTATGGCTTCCCAGAACTAACAGTTTTGTTATACGCATCCATAGAGGAGAGAATTAAAAGAATAACTAATAGAAGTAGTTTAGATAAAGATTTAATGAAAACACGTATATATAAGGATGATTATACTAAACACTTTGAAGCAATTCGTAGATATAATATTCCACACATAGCAATTAATACTGAAAAAATGAATGAATTAGAAGTTGCAAGCCTAGTTTTAAATGCAATAGAATTATGGAGAATTGATGATGATAATCGAAAATTTGTAATGGATTTATTCAGTATTGATAATTTACAGTCATTCAATAATTTAACTTATCAGGAATTAAGTGAAAAAATGCTTAAAAAAGTTAAAGTTAAAAAATTAGAAAGAAGGAAAAAATTATGAAAGAAATTATTACAAACAAACACAATTTAACTGAAGCAGATATTACAGAGGTTGTAAAGAGAGTGAAAATTTTAGTTATTAATTCTAAAGAAGAAATTTTACTAGGATATTCACACAATAACTATCAATTTCCTGGTGGACATGTTGAGGATGGAGAAAGTTTGCTACAAACTGTAAAGAGAGAAATGCTTGAAGAGACAGGTATTGATTTAGAAGTGAAAAATATAGAACCGTTTGCTGTGGGTTTAGGATATTATAAGGATTGGCCTGCTGAAGGAAAAAATAGAAAAATTGAAATATACTATTATGAAATTAAAACGGATGAAAAACCAAATTTGAATAAAACATCATACACAGAAAATGAAAAGGATGGTGGATTTGAATTAAGATCTATTCCTTTAAATAAAGTGAAAGATGAATTGAAAAAGAATGCTGAAGAATTTGGTGATAAGCGTGGAATTGCAAGAGAAATGTTAGAATTGTTTGAAATATATAAATCTAATATTAATTAAAAGGATTTCTTATGCCATACCTAATAGCAATAGATAGTGATGGAACATTACGTCATTCAGATGGTAGTATTTCTACTAGAACAAAAAAAATTATTGAAAAATTAGTAATAAAAGGAAACATTGTAACTATATGTACTGCAAGACCTAGGTATCACACTCTAAAAATAAGTGAAGAAGTAGGAATTAATAGATTTTTAATTTCATCAAATGGCACCGAGGTTTATGATAATTTAAATAATGAAATTATCTATAGCGCATATTTGTCACCAAAATATTGCAAAAAAATTTATTTAGATGTAGAAAATATTGGCATTAGAGCTATATTTGTCAGTGACAATATTGAATATGCAACTCAATTTATTAGAAACGATTCACAAGTTTTGTTAAATGAAAACAATATTGATAATATGCTTGCTAAAAACATAAAGCAAATTATGATTATTGGCAAGAATAAAGAAAAAATTAAAAAATATAAAAGTAAAGTTGAAAAATATAATTTAAATATTATTGATACTTCAAATGATGCAAAAGAAGAAATTTGGTTTAGTATTATAAGTAATAAAGCATCTAAGGGGATAGCTTTGAAAAAGTTAGCTGAGCATTTAAGTATTCCTATGTGTAAAACAGTGGCAATTGGTAATGGCAATAATGATTTATCTATGATTCAAGTTGCAAGAGTTGGTGTAGCAGTAGAAAATGCTACTGATGAATTAAAGAAAGTTGCAAATTATATAACCGATAGTAATGACGATGATGGTGTTGCTAAATTTTTAGAAAAACTAACATAGCTATTGTTAATTATATAATTTCATGGTATTCTTTTCTAAAGAAGCGATACCACTCATTATAGCAATATTCACATACAAATAAATTAGTAAGATTCTATAAAGGTGTAGATGGACTTAAAACTGGTTATACAGAAGAAGCTGGATACTGTCTTACCGCAACAATAAATAAAGATAATATGAGATTAATAGCAGTAGTAATGGGAGAACCAACTAGTACAATAAGAAATAGTGAAGTAAGCGCACTTTTAGATTATGGATATAATCTATATCAAAAACATACTTATATAACAAAAGAAGAAATAATAGATAATGTCAAAGTAGATAAAGGAAAAAAAGATAAAGCAAATATAGTAGTTATGGATGATGTAGTTAGAATAAATAAAAAGGGTTATAAAGTAGGAGAAGTAAGTTACGAATTAAATTTAAATAAGTTAAAAGCACCAATTAATAAAGGTGAAAAAGTAGGAACATTAATAATAAAAGAAGATGGTAAAAAAGTAAGTATAGCAGATGTAACTGTAGAAGAAAACATAGAAAAAGCAAATTATTTTGTATTGTATTTAAGATATATAAAAGAGATACTAAGTGGAAATTATAATTTTTAATCATATCTAGATCATATTTCTAGATATTTTTTATTTATAATGAAAGTGATTTTAATAAATAAAATATAACAAATTTAAACACAAACATTGATGAACATTTGTTTGCGTGATAAGATTAAAGCATCCTATAGCCCATAAAGCTTTAGAATATATTAATGAACATTATGCAATGGAGTGGTATTTATTATTAAAGAAAACGTAAGTAATAGTTTAAAAAACTTTCAAGGTTTAACAGATGAAGAATTGTTTGAAAAAGTAAAAACTGTAAATATATTTGCAAGAGTTTATCCTAATCACAAAATGAGAATTGTAAATGCACTTCAAAAAGATAATAAAATAGTCGCAATGACAGGAGATGGAATAAATGATGCACCAGCACTAAAAAAAGCAAATATAGGGATTGCGATGGGTCAAAGAGGTACAAATGTTGCAAAAGAATCAGCTGATTTAATTTTATTGGATGATAATTTTAATACAATCGTAAAAACAATTGAAAATGGAAGAACTATATATAAAAATATTAGAAAAGCAATATCCTATATCATTTCAATACATATTCCAATAGCTTTATTGTCTTTATTTATTCCTTTATTTAAATTGCCGACTTTATTATTATCAATCCATGTTATGTTATTGGAATTATTGATTGATCCAACAGCATCAATTATATTTCAAAGGATTAAATCCTCTAAAAATATAATGAAAGAAAATCTAAGAAATATAAAAGAACCAATTTTAAATTTTAAAGATAAAGTATCCACAATAGTTACTTCAGGAATTATATTAGCTTTTATATATTTACCTTTTTATAATAAAGTAGCAAATACTTTGCCATTAGATATAAAATGGTGGTTACTAATAATATTTCTTGTATTAATATCAGTAAAACACTTTGACATCTTAAAAATTAAAAGAAATAAGAAATAAATTTGTTAATTGTTGAAAATTAAATCTTGAAAAATAGGATAGTAATAATGAGTGAATAATATAAAAGTATATATAATTATTAAAAACATATAAATGTAAAATGTTGTTTATTAAATAAAATATTTATTTTTGTATATTTACAGGAAAAACAAAAAATACTATAATTATAATAATAAAACACGAAAGGAGAGAGTATGGTTAATAAATTAAATAAATTTTTAACATCTTCTATTATAATATCTATAATGATGTTTATAATTGGATTAATATTTATTGTTTATCCAGAAGTATCATTTGAAACAATCACATATATTTTATCTGTCATACTAATAATAAATGGAATATATTTCTTGTTTGAAAAAGAAGTAAGTATGTTTTATTCTGGTTTTTTAACTTTAGGAGTTATTGAACTATTATTGGGTATAATAGTGTTACTTTACCCAAATATAATAAAAACGTTATTTCCAATAGTAACTGGTATAATAATGATAACAAAATCTACTTTGGATTTAAGAATATCTATGTTGTTATGTAAAAATGGATACAATAACTGGATTTCAATATTTATTTGTTCAATTATATCTATATTATGTGGTTTAATAATTATTATAAATCCTAATATGGGTGGTGTTGCTTTAATCACATCAATAGGAGTTATAATAGTTTTATACTCAATATCAAATATAATAGACACAATTGTATTTAAAAAAGATATTAAAGATATAACTAAATTATTAAATATGTAAAAAGTATCAGTTTGATATGAACTGATACTTTTTAATTTATATCTAGTATTAGAAACTCTAAATAAGAAAGAATTTCTTTTTTAGTATATTTATTAGAATTACTTAACCACTCAATGCCAATATTTACAACTCCACCAAGATAAAATTTAGTAATAATATCACTAGGAATTTTATTTCCTACATAAATTAATCTTTTTAACATATCATCAGTAACTACACTAAGTAATATATCTATCATTATTCCATTTCTATTATTTATCATAATTGAACTAAATACATCTTTCTTACTTTCTATATGATTTAAAAATAAACCAATTAAATTTATAAAAAACTCTCTAGTATTTAAATTCTCATTATTACTATTTGTTCGTTTACAAACTCTTCTTTAAGCACATTTATAAAATCTACTAATAATTCATATTTATCATTATAATGTGAATAAAAGGTAGATCTATTTATAAGTGCTTTTTTACATATATCAGATACCTTTATCTCTTCAAAAGTTTTATCATTTTCATTTATTAATATTTCAATTTGAGCTCTTTGATCACGATTTAAATGATGATATTGATTTTTTATTATTTTTTTCTTTATAATTTACTTTAGATATATATATTACATCTTTCTTTATTTTGCTTATAATAAGTGTAATATTTTTATATGTCTTTTTCAATGTAACTTTGTTGCACTTCAGAAAAAATTTTCCATTTTAACTAATATTTACAAAAACGAATAGATAATATATAATTAAGTGGGTGGTAAAATATGTCATATTGTAGTAATTGTGGTTACAAATTTGAAGGAAAAGAAAATTTTTGCCCTAGTTGTGGAGTAAAAATAGAAAAGAAAAAACAAAAGAAAAAAAATAATGAAGAATCTATTAATGAAGAAAAAACAAAAAAAGTCATTAGTAATGAAACAAAAGAAAAAATAAAACAATTTCTTGATGTAAAAGATATCTCAGAAGAATTTTCAAAAGAAGAAGTAGAAGATAACAAATTATTAGGTGTATTATCTTATTGCGGTGTATTCGCATTAATACCTTATTTTTCAAATAGAAAATCTAAATATGTAGAATTTCATTCAATACAAGGTATGAATTTACTGATAACAATGATTTGCTATATTATAACTTATAGCTTACTCTCTTTAATAAAAGTAACAAGATATGTTATTGATTGGGGATACATGGTGGGAAGTAAAAAGGTAACGCCATTATGGATTACTTTACCAATGACATTTATTGGAATAGTAATATTTATAATAATGATATATGGAATAATAAATGCATGTAATGGTAAATCAAAAACACTCCCTATAATAAATAAAATTAAAGTAATAAAATAACATGTTTTATATTAAAAACACTTGTTTTGTCGAAAGTGTTTTTTTTATTTTTTATTCATTTTATAATATGTGAAAAGGAGATGATAAATATATTGTAAGTGATTTAGTAAGTGTAGTAGAAGATAATAAAAAAATGATTTATAAACTCGCTAATAGTTTTTCAAAAGAAAATAGTGAAGATCTATTTCAGGCGGGTGTAGTAGGCCTTATAGAAGCATATAATAACTACATCGAAGGATATGGTGTTAAATTCTCAACATACGCATATTCTTACATATTAGGTGAAATGAAAAAATACATAAGAGAAAACAAAAGTGTAAAAATAAGTAGAGAAATACAGTATCTAAGTTATAGATTAGATAAGCTAATAGATTTACTTAGTCAAAAATATAAAAGAACACCTACAACAAGTGAACTAAGCATGGAAACTGGTATAGACGAATGGAAAATAATTGAGGCATTAAATATAAAAGGATGCGTTAGAAGTTTAGATGAACCAGTTGGGGAAGACGATAAAATGACAGTTATGGATGTAGTTAGTGTACAAGAAAATACTGTTGATAGTGCAGAATTTGAAGAACTAATGAATTTACTTAATGATAACGAAAGAAAATTCATAGAAGAAAGATATATTCTTGATAAGTCACAAAGTGAAGTTGCAACTATTACAGGATATTCTCAAGCAAAAGTATCTAGAATTGAAAATAAAATAAAACAGAAATTAAAAAAACATTATGCAAAAATAAGTTAACATAATGTTTTTTGTTTAAGAATTAAATTTTAAATAAAATTAATATTTTGACAAAAAATACATAAAACTAGTTGATATAATTACATTTTTTTGATATAATCACAATTGTCTTATGGGGCGTTAGCTCAGTTGGTAGAGCAACTGACTCTTAATCAGTGGGTCTAGGGTTCGAATCCCTAACGCCCCACCAGATGATTAATACTCGGACTATTCGAGATAATATAAAAACTACTTTCAGTTTAATTGGAGAGTAGTTTTAATTTTGTAAATTTTTATATTTACCATATATTATGATTCTATTTAATTTATTAAAAATTCTTTTTTCATATTTTAAAACATGATAAACTAATAGTTATAATAATTAATGAATAGGAGGAAATAATGATTTATAAATGGCTATACAAAACCCCAAGTGAGTTTGATGATATATTAATGAATAGTGATGGGGAATATTTAACAGGATTATGTTTTATTGGCTCAAAAGACGAAAATAAGCAGATTGTTAATTGCAAAGAAAAAGAATTACCAATCTTTAAAGAAACAAGAAAATGGTTAGATATTTATTTTAATGGTAAAAATCCAGATTTTACACCAAAATACAAAATTAATAATTTAACACCATTTAGACAAGAATGCGTTGATATAATGAATACTATTCCATTTGGTAAAACAATAACATATAACGATATATCAAAAATCATAGCAGAAAAAAGAAAAATTAAAAGAATGTCTAGTCAAGCAGTAGGTGGTGCGGTTGGTTCAAATCCAATTTGTATTATTATACCTTGTCATAGAGTGGTTGGAACTAATGGAAGTTTAACAGGTTATGGAGGAGGAATTAAAAATAAAGTTGCTCTTTTAACACATGAAAAAAATGACATAAGTAAATACTTTGTTCCAAAAAAAGGTACTGCATTATGAAAAGATGTAAATGGTGTAATCTAAATAATCCTTTATATATAGAATATCATGATAAAGAATGGAGCATACCTAATTTTGATGATAAATATTTATTTGAAATGCTATTACTAGAATCTTTTCAAGCAGGATTATCTTGGGAGTGCATTTTAAACAAAAGAAAATATTTTAAAAAAGCTTATGAAAACTTTGATATAGATAAAATTATAAATTTTGATGAAAGAAAAATAAAAGAATTATTGTCCAATGATAAAATTATAAGAAATAAACTAAAAATAAATGCTAGTATTAATAATGCAAAAATATTTAAAAATATTCAAAATGAATATGGAAGTTTTTATAAATACTTACTGACTTTTACAAAAAATAAAATATTAAAAGAAACTAACAAAACGACAAACGATTTATCAGATTCTATTTCAAAAGATTTAATAAAAAGAGGTATGAAATTTGTCGGATCAACAATTATCTATTCATATTTACAAGCCACTGGCTTTATATACTCACATGAAAAAGAATGTTTTATGAGTAAAGAATAAAAGTATACTATTTGCAAAAATACTTAATATAATATATAATAATCGTACTTTGATTGGGGGAATTAATATGGATACGATTAATTTGATTACAAACTTGTATAATGAATATAAAATGTTTGGAATAAGTGAAAAATGTTTTTATGAAACTGTAAGAGAAGTAACAAGTAATCAAGATAAAGAAAATGTATTGCTTTTTACAAGAGAGTTTGAAGAAAAAATAAGAGAAAAACTTAATAAAAGAATAGAAAAAACCTATAAAAAAGAAAGCTCTTGTGATTCTTATTCACTATATTTAAAAGATATAAATGTACCAATTCTTAACGAAGATGAAGAAAGAGATTTGTTTATAAGATTTAAAAACGGAGAAATTAATGCGAAAAATATACTCATTGAAAGAAATCTTAAATTAGTAGTAAGTATAGTAAAAAAATATAAATCAGAAAGAATAGATAGACTAGATCTAATACAAGAAGGTAATCTTGGTTTAATAACTGCAATAGAAAGATATGATATTTCACTAGGATATAAATTTAGTACATACGCAACTTGTTGGATAAAAAAGTATATAAGAGATTTTATTAAAACGAAAGCAGAAAATATCCAAACAACAAATTATATAAGTTCAAAAGTAAAAAAAATTAGAAGTAAAGAAGAGGAACTAGGCCATAAACTAGGTAGATTACCATCCCTAGAAGAAGTTGCAGATGCATGTTATATGACAAAAGAAGAAGTAGAAAGATTTATAAAATATAAACCAGTTGAAATAAGTATTTATAATGAAATTAGCGATAAATCAGATGATATGATTATAGATAAAATCGAAGATACGAGTGATTCAATTGAAGATGTAGTAGCAAAACGTTACTTAAAGTCAAACTTAATAAATATGTTAAAAAGAGCAAAACTTGATGATAGAGAAATAGAAGTTTTGATACTAAGATTTGGGTTATGTGGTTGCGAGTCACAATCGTGTGAAAAATTGAGTAAATTATATGGTTTAACAAAACAAAGATTAAATCAAATAGAATTAACTGCATTAAAAAAAGTTAGATTATCAGGCGTAGCAATGGAATTAATAGAATTTGCAGAAGATTATGAAGAAGCAAAAAATAAAATAAAAGAATACAGGGATTGGTATTTAAAACATCCATGTTCATATAAAAAATAATATAAAATGTTATTTTCTAAATTATTAGATTAAGAACTAAAACATATAATACTTCCTTAATTTACAACCTAAAGTATACATGATATAATATAAACTGTAATTATAGAATTGATACTATTTATAATAAAATAAAAAAAGTTATGAGGAACAGTGATAAAAATAATTTTTAACGAAAGAAGGACAAAAGAATGGATAATAATATTAAAAGAACAATAATTTTAGATAATTACGAAAAACCATTTAACAAGGGCTTAATAAATGATCCATCTTACGACAGAGTAAGTGCAAATAATGAATCTTGCATAGATAACTTTGATATAGATATTAAAATGAACAATGATATAGTAGAAGATATTCATTTCGATGGGGAAGGTTGTGCAATATCTACAAGTTCTACATCTATAATGCTACAAATGTTTATTGGAAAAACAAAAGAAGAATGTTTAAGTATAATAAAAGAATATGAAAATATGATAGATGAAAAAGAATATAACGAAGAATTATTAGGAGAAGCTATAGTATATAATGACATATATAAACAACCAAGTAGAAAAAAATGTGCACTACTTCCATATAAAGCAATAAAAGAATATTTATTAAAAGGAAAACAATAAAGTTTCCTTTTTAATTTATAATGAAAGTGTTATAATTGTAGAGGTGAAATATATGTTAGAAGGAATTTTAAATATAGATAAATTACCAACACTAGATTTACATGGAGAATCAATAGATATATCAAAAATATTTATTAATGATTTTATAAATGATAATGTAAAAATGAAAAATGAATATATAGCTATTATACACGGAAAAGGATCAGGTAAATTAAAGGAAGCAACAAAACAAGTATTAAGTATAAACAAATATGTTTTAGAATACAAAATATGTTATTTTAATGAAGGAATGACACTAGTAAAATTAAAAAAATAGGAGGAATTATGAATTCATATATAAAGGGATCAGTAAGAGAAATATTTTATAAAACGAATAATGGTTTTATGGTAGGAGTATTTAAAATAAGAGAAACAAACGATAAAGAGTTAGAATATTATCTTAATAAATCAATAACATTTAGTGGTAATTTTCATGAATTATTAAATGACACAGAATATAAGTTTTATGGAGAACCAACACAACACCCTAAATATGGATTTCAATATAAAGTTTCCTATTATGAAAAATTAATTCCAGAAGAAAAAAACAGTATTATTTCATTCCTATCATCGGGTATGTTTCCTGGTATTGGACTAAAAACAGCAACCAAAATAGTTGAAAAATTTGGTGATAAAACACTAGATATTATTTTAGAAGATTACAATAATTTATTACTTATACCATCTTTAAAAGAAGAAAAAGCAAAGATGATATATGATATTTTATATAACGAACAATTAAGCTATAAAACAATATTATACTTAGAAGAAAAGGGCTTCAGTGTAAATGAATCAGTAAAAATATATGAAATTTATAAAGAAAATACAATTAATGTTATAGAAAATGATATATATGATGTAATAAATAAAGTAAAAGGTATTGGATTTTTAACAATAGATAGAATAGCAGTCAAATTAGGAATTAATAAAGAAGATGAAAGAAGAATAGAAGCATGTATCTTATATTCGATGTATGATTTGTGTTTAACAAGTGGAAACACTTATTCATCATTCAATGAAATATATTTAAGATGTTATAAACATTTAGATATAAACATTGATATAAATAACTTTGAATATTATGTATTAAGTTTAAATAAAAAAGGAAAAATAATAATATTGGATGATAAATATATTCTAAAAGATATATATGATATAGAAGTATCAATCTCAAACAAAATATCCATTCTAGCAAAAAAAGAACCAATTAAATTAAATAATACAGATTCATATATTAAAATGCTTGAAGATATTTTTGAAATAGATTATAACAAACAACAAGAAAAAGCAATAATTACATCCCTTGAAAATAAAATAAATATTATTACAGGAGGACCAGGAACAGGAAAAACTACTATTATAAAAGGAATAGTAGAATTATATAAACAAATAAATAAACTAACAAATGAGGGACTTTTTAAAGATGCAATTTTACTAGCACCTACAGGAAGAGCAGCAAGAAGAATAACAGAAGCTACTAACTTTAGAGCAATAACTATACATAAATTTTTAAAATGGGATAAAGAAACAGATACATTCCAAATAAACAAATATAACAAAAGCGATGTAAAATTAGTTATTATTGATGAATCATCTATGATAGATATGTTTTTATTTAATAGCTTATTAGAAGGACTTACTGATGATGTCAAATTAATATTAGTAGGAGATTATAATCAACTTCCAAGTGTATTACCAGGAGATATACTAAAAGATTTAATAGATAGTGATGTAATACCAGTAGTAAAATTAAACGAGTTATATAGACAAAAAGAAGATTCATATATAATAAATTTAGCAAACGATATAAAAGAAGGAATTATAAAAAATGATTTTACTAATAAAAGATCAGATTATAATTTCATTGAAGCAAAAAAAGAACAAATAGAATTAGTAATAAAAGAATTATGCAAAATTGGTTTAGATAAAGGATATAATTATCACCAATTACAAGTTTTAGTACCTATGTATAGAGGAGTAAATGGTATAGATAATTTAAATAACAAATTGCAAGAAATATTTAATCCAAAAAGCGATAACAAAGATGAATTTGAATTTAACGATGTAATATTTAGAGAAGGGGATAAAGTATTACAAACAAAAAATTTAAATGATTTAGAAATATCCAATGGTGATATTGGAGTAATAGATAGTATTACTAAAACAAATAATAATGTAAAAGCAATAATTAATTTTGATGGAATAATAGTTGAATTTAATAAGAAAAACTTTGAAGATTTAAAACTTGGATATGCAATAAGTATACATAAAGCACAAGGAAGTGAGTTTGATGTAGTTATTATGCCTATGGATACATCTTTTAAAAGAATGCTTTACAGAAAACTTATATATACAGGAATAACAAGAGCAAAAAAATCACTAACACTTGTAGGAGAAAAAGAAGCATTTATATATGGAACTTCTAAATTAATGGAAGAAAGAAATACATTACTAAAAGAAATGCTTATAAATAGTATAACTTTTTAAATAGTTGTAAATAATAATAATGGTATTTTATAATACCAAAGCTATTAGAGGTGATTAAATTGGATTGTAAGAAATGTATAATGTGTACTCTTTTAGGTGGTATGGCAGTTTATGGATACCTTAAATACAAAGATGGTACATTAGAAAGAACCATGAAAAATATTAAGCCAAAAATAGAGAGTGCAATCGAAGATCTAAAAAAATAGCTAAGGGAAATCCCAAAAGGATTTCTTCTTTATTTTATAAATAAAAAACAAACTTTTATTTTTATTTAAATTGATATATAATACTTCCTAGGTGATGCACTTTGATAATAAATAAAAAACAAATAAAAGAAGAAATAAAAACAAATTTAGAAAATATGAAAAAAATTAATTCATTAGAGGAGTATATTAAATATGATACAAGTTTATGTCATCTAATTGATATATATGAAATACTATCATCATCTGTTTCTTTATATAGAATACCAAGAAATAAAAATTATGAATTACAAGAAATTGGTAAATTTGATTATTTATCAATACTGTTAGAAGAATTTAAAAGAAATAATGAAATTCATAAAGAATATTCAAAAAGAATAATAGATATATATTCAAAAATAGATTTAAAAAACTTAAGTATTCCCAAAACAAAATTAAAAAAAGAAGATAGAATTGATATAATAAGAGATTTCTTAAATTCATATGATTCAAATATGTATGAACTATTTATGAATATGGATGGATATATAGATATGGATACAAAAAAATTAAAAAAAACAGATTTTACATGTTATATTCCAATATTAAAAAATAGTTATATTTTAATAAATAATCATGGCAGCGTAGATGATTTAGCTACATTAATTCATGAACTAGGACATGCTTATACATATAGATTATTTAATAACGAATCACTTGACAGATTTTATTCATTTAATAATAATTACTTAACAGAAACATTTTCACTTTTTCTAGAAATATTATTTATAGATTACTTAAAAAAGAACAACATAAATAAAGAAGATGCTATATTAAGTGAAAACATGTATCTAAAATATATAGAAAACAGATTTAAAAAAGTTTTAGAACTATGTAAAATGGATAAAATTGACAAAATAGTATCTAAAGACGAAACTATACTAATAAATGCACTAATTTATTCGTATGGAGCGACTACAGGAATAGAACTATGTGAACATTATAAAGAAGATCCAAAATATACTAAAGAAAATATAAGATTTTTTCTAAGTTCATTAGGCAAATATAGCAGTGAAGAATTATTAGATATTTTAAAGATAAAAGAAGAAGATTTACACTCATGCAAAACACTTATAAAAAGATTAAATAATCACAAAAAAGAAATACAATTTAATAAACTTTAATACAAAAAAGTTTATTTTTTTATATAAAAAAAGTAGGGACGGTCCTTTATTTTTTCTTTCAGGACCGTCCCCCTTCTTCTCCTTCCAGGACCGTCCCTCTTTTCTTTCTTCCAGGACCGTCCCTCTTTTCTTTCTTCCAGGACCGTCCCTCTTTTTTCTCCCTCAGGACCGTCCCCTTTTTTCTCCTTCCAGGACCGTTCCCATTTTTGAGGGGTAGAGCAAAAAAAAGAGGGAGGCTGAGCCTCCTTCTTTTTTTGTTTGGTTTGTTTATGTTATATGTTTCTCATTACTTTTTTCTTTATTACTTTTCCTCCTACGGCTATTACTGCTATTGCTGATAGGGCTATGCTTGCGTATAGGATGTATTCTGATCCGGTTTTTACTGTTAACATTACTGGTGCGTCGTCTATGTCGTCTTCACCTGGTACGTTGTTGCCTGGTGTTGAGTCTATGTCTGGTGCTCCGTAATCGTTGTGGTCTTTGTTTATTTCGGCTACGTTTGTCATTACTCCCATGTTGTTTGCACTGTTTATCCATGTTAATAGTATTTCTACTTCTGCACTTTCTCCTGGTTGTAATGTTGTATGCTCTAATTTATTTGTTACTATTTGACCATTTTCTTCTCTCCAATCTGGGTTGTCTTCAGCTACGAACTTCAATCCTTGTGGTATATCATCTCTTATTTCTGTTGCTTCTCCGGCTATTTCTCCTTCATTTGTTATTCTTATTGAATATTTAAATTTTACTGTTACATTATTAATTTTACTTTTCTTTAAGTCAATAGTATCAGTTATTAGAGCTAAAGGCACACGAGAACTACAGTTCAAAAGAATGGTATTATCGGCTTTTATTAGTAATTTTTCTGCTGGAATTATTGCGATAGTTCTTGCATATATGGGATGGGGAATATGGGCTCTTGTTTTTCAGCAGGTGCTTGCCGGCTTCTTTGATATGGTTGTTATGATGATTCTCTTTAGGTGGCATTTATCGTTAAAGTATTCATCTTCGGTAGCAAAGGGGATGTTTAAATTTACAGCAGGTGTGATTGGAACGTCATTTCTAGACTTTTTGGGTAATAACATTTGTGGCCTCATAATAGGCAAGTCATACTCTACAAAAGATTTAGGTTACTATAATCGTGCAAACATGTTTCCTGAGACAATAGGATTAAATGTATATAATTCCATCAATAGCGTATTACTTCCTACTTTGGCTTCATTACAAAATAATGAAGACGATATGAAGAGAGTAACAAGGAAAGTAATGTCACTTACGGAGTACATTATTTTTCCTATGATGTTCGGTCTTATAGGAGTTGCTAATGTACTGATACCTGTATTGCTGACAGACAAATGGGTTCCGAGTATTCCACTAATGTATTTTTGCTGCCTTTATTATGCAATCAATCCTATTAGAGCGATAGGGTATAATGTATTCTATGGTAAAGGGTATAGTGGTTTGAGTATTCCTATAGAGATTATGAGAGCTACATTGATGATTATTGGCATTCTTGTAGTGGTTTTATTGTTTCAGGAGGCTTTAATTTATGTATTACTATCTAATGCTTTAATTAGTTTGGTTGTAGCCGGGGCAACTCATTATAGGGTGAAATTATGCATTAGTTATTCTTTTAGGGAACTATATTCAGACATTTTGCCCTCTTTAGTAATGTCATTGATAATGATGTCGCTTGTGTTATTGACGGGACGATTATATCTCTCCCCGTTGTTACTATTGATTGTTCAGATATTAATAGGAGTGATATCTTATGCTGGAATGTCGCTTATAACCAACAATGAGAATTTTATTATCATAAAAGGTTATCTCATATCCTATTTTAAGAGAAGATAGAATAATGACCGATATATAATACACAATGAGTAAAGTTTTAATTACTTACGAGAGAGGGAATAACACGACTGATGTGAACTTAGCATCATTCAGATTACTATTTTCTCACATGTCCATCCAATGGAGAGAAAAGAAGACCACTCTCGTGAGTCATTCTGATTTGTTGTGGTGTGATGTATGTCTTGCTATCAGACCTAATAGTGTCTATTCTCAAA
>OGOV01000490.1_pt1 | contig 39973 bp, 39 predicted proteins | sample 1552711 | NCBI WGS metagenome assembly OGOV01 (sample SAMEA2580216, study PRJEB22360) | human gut metagenome | biome: human gut; feature: human-associated habitat; material: faeces | place: Denmark | collected 2008/2010 | reverse complement strand
GGCGCACTTCTATACTCTCTGTCGAGAGTAGTGCGTCCTGCGGAGCTTCATTCTCTGTCAGCAGAAAAAAGCTGCATGACCGAGAATGTTGCGTCACTTTGTTCCGTCAAGGTGGCTACACCCCCTTGCGCCGCTAAAGCGACTATCCCCTGTGTACTTGCCGTCCGCAAACGGTTTTGACAAACCGTCCGCCGCCAGCAAGTTTGAAAGCGACTAAAATGAATTTTATGGAACAAACAAATCGGTAGTTGACAAAGGAGTTGAGCTGATATGAAAAAGAAAATCATCATATTGCTGTCTGTTGTGATAATTCTTTTGATTGGCATTGTTGTATGGTTTAATATTCCACTCGACTTGATGGACTTAGACCCTAATGAGGTCATGGAAATAGTTGTTTTCAATGGCAATAGCGGAAACGCAACACATATTACCGACAAAGAGCAGATTCAGCATATTGTCGAAAATTTGAATGGCGTCGAAGTAAAGCGGTCAAAGCCATCTTTGGAATATACGGGATATAGTTTCAAAGTTACTATTTATTTGTCTGATGGCAACGAGGCAGGCGATTGGAATAATTTTATTATCAACTCAGATGATACAATTAGAAAAGATCCGTTTTTCTATTCTGTTACAAAGGGAAATATTGATTACAGCTATATTGAAGGTATCGTAGAATAACAAAAATTCAAGTTTGTCGAACTGATAAACAATAACAATTAAATAAAAATAACAGCGTTAGAGCATTTATGTGACAGAAACATAGATGCTCTTTTTTTGTGCCCTTTGGGCAATGTATATGAATGTAACTTTAGGACATTTTGTCCAGAAGTTCAGATAAAGGAAATTAAGGAGGAACACGAGATGTGCATTAAAATGTGTATCTTATGGGTGAGAGCACCCACAGACAGAAGCCATAGGAAAACATATAACAGGAGGACAGAACAATGGTCGATGAGTTGACGCAGGAGTCGTTCCAAACGGGAAAGGCGATTGTGACTGTCAGCGTGGATCTGATAACAGCCATTGCGGAAGCCTGTAAACGTTCAGAAGAGAAAAATCCCGGTATGAGTGCGGAGCAGAAGGAAACTCTGCTCGGCAAGGTAGTCGATAAGGTGGTTTCCAACTATAAGGAGACACATGGCTCGTTAAAGGATTTTAACAAAGAGGGTAAAGATGTTACTTCCATAGATGTGAATGATGAGAGAACCGCAGAGATATTAAAGAAAGCGTGTAAAAAAAGTCATATTCCGGTGGATATGAGAGAAGTCACACGGGCAGATGGTTCGGTAACACATACAGCATTTTGTGAAGTGAAAAGTATTGATCAGGTCGCATCATTACTTAAGATGGCTTCTGAGCAGGTTCTTGAAGAACAAAAAGAGATGACGAAAACACTGGTGCTTTACGATGAACATGATCAGGCTATCATATCAGCAGATTTTGTAAATAACGGTGAGATCAATATGGACGAGGTGGAAAAGATGGCGGACAAATCCGTCAGATTTGAAATTAAAGACCATAAGGATGAAGTGCTTGAATCCGGCAGTATCGCGCCGAATGCAAAGGAAGAGATCAAGGAAGCTGCCAGAAAGCATAACCCGAAGAAGGATAAGACACTCTCTGAGCGAATCAAAGACAAAAAGGAACAGTCACAGAAGAAACAGAAAGACAAGAACCGGCAGCGTGAAAAGACGAAGAAAAAGAGCTGGGATACAAGTTTGTAGGTGGTGCTTATGGGAAAGAAAAATATCGGCGGTGCCGTGCTGGATGACCTGAAAGCATTACCGAAGAAACTGTTAAAACCATATTATAAAAATGGCAAGTTAAATGCAAATAAGGTTGCGATTGATGGCATACCGTTCATCATCATATTTTATGTCATAAATAAATATGTGCAGGCTGCGGTTATGTCGGATGGTGGAGATATAATTATTTTGAATTGTGATACAATGAAAATATAGTCAGATAGAATGTAAACGTCAAACCATGCGTTTACGAAATGTCTGCTGCTTTTTTGCTCTATAAGAAAATGCTATTACCAGAAAATGAATTATTTAAAAAAAATGGGAATAGAATAATGACAGAAGCAGCTGACTGTGCTAGAATATACATGAAATGTATTACCAAAATATAAAGAAATTTCAAAAAATGGGAATGGGAGATAGTGATATGCAGTTTATTGTAAGGCAAAAGTATCTAGATGAATTGATTGAATTATATGGGACGCCAGATATAAAAGTAATCACGGGCATCAGACGAAGCGGCAAGTCTGTTTTGCTACAGGAATTTATCACTTATCTGCAGTCGTTAGAGGAAAAGAGCAATATTGTAATGATAAACCTTCAGGAATTAGAGTTTGATCATTTGCTGGAATATCATGCATTGCATAAGTATATCTTGGGTCAATATAAAGAGGGAATGAATAACGTATTATTGATTGATGAGGTTCAGATGTGCCCTCAGTTCGAACTTGCAATCAATAGTATTTATACAAAAGGAATCTATGATATTTATGTTACCGGTTCAAATGCATTTTTGTTAAGTTCAGATTTGGCAACACTTTTTACCGGAAGAACGATGGAAATAAAGGTATATCCATTTTCTTTCATGGAATATCTAACTTATTATGAAATTACAGATGGATATGACGATGCATTTGATCAGTATGTCCGAACTGGTGGCATGCCGGGGGCTTATGTATATAAGACTGAGGATAGACAGTATGACTATGTTAGAGATGTGTATTCAACCATTCTTGTCAGAGACTTGGTAGAAAAGTATAAGATAAGAAATAAATCAGAGTTTACCAATATATCAGAATTTATGATGGATAATATTGGTAACTTACTTTCTCCAAATAATATCAGCAAAACCTTAAACAATGACCGAAGTGAGATAACTCGAAAGACGGTATCGAAATATATTGGTTATTTGGAAAATGCTTTTCTGTTCTATGAGGCAAAACGGTATGATTTAAAGGGGAAAAAATACCTGACGAACAATAGTAAGTATTATCTTTGCGATGCATCATTCCGTTATGCAGTCAATGGTACACGAAACATGGATTTTGGAAGAGTTTATGAGAATATTGTTTATCTGGAGTTACGCAGAAGAGGATATGAGGTATATGTTGGCAAACTCTATAAAAGAGAAGTGGACTTTGTAGCTAAGAAACGTGAGGCACAAATATATATTCAGGTAAGCGATAATATTTCGGATGAAAAAACATTTGAAAGAGAACATTCACCACTGCTTGCAATAAGGGATGCATATCCTAAGATGATAATTGCAAGGACGCATCATGAAACCTATGATTATCAAGGTGTGCAAGTTGTTGATATTTGCAGATGGTTACGGGAATAATATCATTTCCTAGCGGAACAGCGCTCCGCTCATGCGGAGCGAGTGCTCTGTTTTTGCGGAATATGCAGCTATCGAACAAAACTTCGAACAACTGGCTTAATGGCATTGCCTCTGACAACAATGTGATCATTTCTGCACCATAGATTCGCCTCCCTGATCCTTTATGATTTATACAGCAAAAAGAGCTTTCTCTTATCCCGAGAAAGCTCCTTTGCTAATCATCTGTTCTGTATAAGCCTACTGTAGCAGAAAACGATTGGAAACACAAGTACACTCCCATACCTTTTTCATACTACAAAAATATGCCATTTCTTATTCTTTTTCTGATAACTTTGACATCATTTATTTTCCTTCGACGGTAAAACATGTCCACTCTTCATCCAATATACCTCATCACACAGTGATTGGATATCCTCTGGATAATGGGATGCAATAAGAACCAGCTTTCCACGCTCCTTTTCCTCCAAAATGCGCTTGCGGGCCTCCTGCACCGAATCTGCATCCAGCGCGCTGAGCGGTTCATCCAGTATCAATACTTTCGGATCTTCCAGAAATGCCATGGAAAGTGCAAGCTTTTGCTTCATACCGAGCGAATACTTCCCCACCGCTTTCTTATCCGACGGGTCTAAGCCGAACATCTCCAATACCGTGCAAATGCGCTGATCATCTGCGACTTTCCGATAGGCCGCAATGATTTCCAGATTCTTTTTTGCTGAATAATATGGTATGTACTCCGGACGCTCAATGATGAAACCAACATCCTGCATCAGATCCTTCTGTTCCCTGCCATCTACCAGAATGGTCCCGGAAGTCTTGTGCATCAGTCCCAATAATACCTTGAACAATACCGTTTTTCCACTGCCATTATCTCCGACAAATCCATAGATATGACCGGATTCCAGTGCCAGGTTAATGTCTGTCAGAAGCGATACACCCTTTATTATTTTGTTAATATTATTCATCTCGATCCTCATCGCCCAAATCCCCTTTCCTGTAATAAAGCATAATTCCCGTTCCGGTGATGACACATAAAAGAATGCCCGCAATAATACCATAGCGCATCCATGGCATAAATTGATCCGATTTCATACAGGTTGTAAACAATGGTGTTATGGTAGCCTTTGATATACGAATATAACTGCGTTTATTTCCAATCGGATGTGCTGAATTCCAATAAGTAAATACATCATTCATATATAGTTTTACATAGCCTGCAATCGCTGCCAAAAGAATAACAATCCCCATTCCATTGCGCGTTTTACCAGTAATTAATGTTACCAGCAAAGCCAGCAATCCCAGAAAAATAAACCCAATCGTACTTCGCAAACAGATTAATCCTGCCACAAGCAGTGTTGGATATTTGCCTGCTCCAACCGGTATATTAATCCATGTAATTGTAGATAATCCATTGGCTGCAAGCTGTCTTTGCTGGATATCCATAAATTTAGGCCATGCCAATGAAAAGTCATGAAACCAGATCCCCCCAACAAGGATGGTAAGCATTACAAACCAAATAACATAAAGAATCGAAAAGGCTATAATTTTTCCTATGGCATACTTTGCCGCCCGCATACGGGACTGACACCGCATCATTGTCTGCCTTTCTATAAATGCATCCTTAACAATATCCGGAATCAATAATATATATCCAACAAAAAAGACTGAAAGATAAAATGAAAAATAACTGAATGTATGCATCAACAATAAAATAACCGTCATTCTTCCCACTTGTTGCCCGGATGACTGAATATAGTTATTGGATACCTGTTCAATCAACGAAACAACGAAAAGTAGCGAAATAGCAATTAATTTTATTCGAAACACCGGTTTGCGAACAACCGCCCCTATGGTTTCTCTCATACCTGTCTGATCTCCTCTCCGAGATAATACCGAACTACTTTAGATTCCATCCCTTTTCCAATACATAGCATTAAAATAATCAAAAAGATCACAATGCACCGGCTTAATAAGTTTCCAAATGAAATATATGCTCCTGTTATGTTATAAAAATATGCCAGCACATTTGCGGCAACAGAATCTCTTCCAAACAACAGGGAAATTGCATAAAGTCCCCCACACCCGGTCTCCATAATGATCATTGGCATTGCATATACAAGAACCCGTGCATCTGATACAAATGCAATTATCGCTCCTAACAACCCAAACAAACATCCCGTCAAAAAGAAGCTGACCATTCCCAACAATACAAGTTCAACGTGTCCTGCTGATTTTGTAAGAATATGGATGCCAAAATAAACCGTCTCGTTTTCCGATCCAAATTCGGGTGTAAGATACACTTGTATTGCATCTTTCCATAATGGATTTTGTCCTATCCCAATGTCTGTCAACAGATATAAGCTTATAAGAATAGCTACCGCAAGAAGTCCCCCAAGCAGTCCACTTGCGACAAAATGACTCCAGTAATAGGAATGAAACCCTCCTTTTTGTATAATCTGATAACAATATCCGTCTTTTCGCTCATCTATTATCGTTCCAGCATATGCTATTACTCCAATAAATGGGAAAAAAGTGACAAACAGATCCATTGATAAAATACCGATACGAACAGCAAATGGAGCCATCGAAATTGAGTCCAATTTCCAGTCAAACGTTCCATACCCATTATAATATTTTTGTAATGGATATATGATGTCAAGTGTAAGAAACACTACAAAAACAATTGTAACTACCCCAACAATGCCCCAAAACCGCTTACTGCAAAATCCCCTACAGATATCCAGCCACAGCATAGAAGCAGTGGAACCTTCTTTTTTCATTATTATTCTCCTGTGTTTGAATATTTAATTACTTGTTACATTTTCACGTTAGCATATTCGATTGTGTATGTCAACTATATTTTAGTTTTTCTATATATTGACTTATTATCTTATTTAATTTACAATACACTCAAAATAAGGAAAAGCCTATGAACAACAAAAGTAACTTCCGGCGCGGTTCCGTCGAATTGTTAATTTTGCATCTGCTCAGCCAGCAGGACTATTATGGTTATGAAATATCCACCCTGATCCGGGAACAGACCGATGGATACCTGAATATTCCAGTTGGTTCTTTGTATCCCGCCCTCTACAAATTAATAGATGCCGGATATATTTCAGACTACAAAAAACAGGTGGGACGCCGTCAGGTGAATGTTTATTATCATCTGGAAGACAGTGGCCGCACGCATCTGCAACAACTTTTGGAGGATTATTACGCGACTGCCAATGCGATCCAACAGGTATTGAAATATACGGTTACACAGTAGAAAAAAGGGGGATACAATGACCAAGGATAAAATTACGGATGAATATATAAAGGCTGTGCAGAAACAGTTTAAGCACTACCATGCCGCAGACACAAGATTTATTTCTGATTTGAAAGACGCTGTCATTTCTTATGCAGCGCAACAGGATTCTCTCGATTATGAACAGCTTGTCTCACAGTTTGGAGATCCACAGGAACTGGTAAACGATTATTTTTCGGAGCAATCAATTGATAAGCAAAAAAGAAGCCTGCGCTTTTCACGAAATGTCAAAATAACCTGTACCATTGTAATTTTGATTGTCTTGGGGTGTACTGGCATTTTCTTTTATACTCTCAATCATTTAGCCCAAGAAGAGAGAAATGCTTTTATTCACCGAGAAATCATTATTTTAAAGGAGGATGATACCCAATGAAAAACCAGTTAAATTCTTCATCTCTTTATTACGTTCTCCTGCCAACAAAAAACCGTGATGCATCCTGATATGCACCACGGTTTTTCATACCTGCAAATTATAAATATCTGGCATATATCCCCCCGGCTCTGATTTCATATCCCTGAGACAATGGAATCATGGCTCCATGCATATTCTACCGATAGATATACCTTTTTCCCTTTATAATCATAAAATTTTTGTTCTTTTCCATCCAGAAACAATCTGTCATAGTCTGTATCAGCTGCACCGCTTGAACCTCTGATAATTCCCATATCACTGATTCCCTCAATTGCACGGGCCGTAAAAGCATGCGCATACACTTTCTTATTTGACGCATCAAAAATTCTGCAGTCATTATAATCCGGACTGTTTTTTATATAAACAGCTAATTCATATTCTCCATCATTATCCCAGTCTGCCACCAGAAATTCTGCCCACTGGGGCCGATAACCTTCTTTTGTCAATGTTTTTATAAAAGAATTCTTATCATATTCTTTTCCTTTTTCCACATCAAAGAATGTTTGATTATCTGAAAAAATTTTCTGTATCTTCTGCGGAAGTTTTTCCAGATCCTTTTGTGTAGAATGAACCTGTTTCCACTCCTCTTCCTGTGTTTCCGTAGATAAGACAGCTGTTTCTGTATTATTTTTCTGTTCTTGATCTGCAGGAGCTTTGCAACCCGCAAATAATAAACAGACCGTTATAATAATTACCGGTAATATTTTCTTTAACATTATTTATCCCTTCAAATACTCTAACTATCCATTGTTATTAAATATGCAATTTTATTTTCTGCATCATATACACAAAAGGAAACATTCGTATACATTTTTGTTCCTGGATTCCGATCAACAAGTTTCCAATAACCATCTTCAATTGTTGGAAGTTCAATATAAGTAGACACACTTGTCAAAAAATCCCCAGCCTTTTTCGAAAATGGCAAACTCTCCCACTTCGCAAATTCTTCAGCAGCATCCTCATCCAGAGTTATCTTATAAAGAGCCATTCCCTCATATGGAAAACCTCCATAATCATTAAACTCTTCTTTAAGTTCAATATCCTTTTCCTCAATATCTATATCAAAATCTTTAATAAATTGCGATTTTGTATCATCTTTTTGAGTACACCCAACAAATCCTATCAGGCTAAAAATTATTATAAAAATCAGAAAAAACTTTTTCATATCTGTTTCCTATACAATATAGCTTATGTTACCTTATATCCTACCACAGCTATTATCTTTCGCCCTTTCTTAATAAATGCAATCTTCTTTCCTTCATTCTGTAAATCTTCAACCGCTATTTTTATATTTTTCTCTAACTCATGGATTTGTTTATATTTTTCGACGTAATAACCATTCGTTGCTGCATTTACATTGTTAATTTCATTAACAAATATAGTTTCCAACTGTTCCAAATCAATTTTTTGCTTTGGTACATAAGAAAAAATATCTAATACACTATATTCTTCCATTCATCCTCCAAGATATCATCATTGCTTGTTATGTTTTCACGTTAGCATATTCAATTATCTATGTCAACTATATTTTAGTTTTTCTATACATTGTTTTATTATCTTGTTTGTTTTATAATACGTTTATCTAATTAGATAAGGAGAAACCTATGAACAACAAAAGTAACTTCCGGCGCGGTTCCGTCGAATTGTTAATTTTGCATCTGCTCAGCCAGCAGGACTATTATGGTTATGAAATATCCACCCTGATCCGGGAACAGACCGATGGATACCTGAATATTCCAGTTGGTTCTTTGTATCCCGCCCTCTACAAATTAATAGATGCCGGATATATTTCAGACTACAAAAAACAGGTGGGACGCCGTCAGGTGAATGTTTATTATCATCTGGAAGACAGTGGCCGCACGCATCTGCAACAACTTTTGGAGGATTATTACGCGACTGCCAATGCGATCCAACAGGTATTGAAATATACGGTTACACAGTAGAAAAAAGGGGGATACAATGACCAAGGATAAAATTACGGATGAATATATAAAGGCTGTGCAGAAACAGTTTAAGCACTACCATGCCGCAGACACAAGATTTATTTCTGATTTGAAAGACGCTGTCATTTCTTATGCAGCGCAACAGGATTCTCTCGATTATGAACAGCTTGTCTCACAGTTTGGAGATCCACAGGAACTGGTAAACGATTATTTTTCGGAGCAATCAATTGATAAGCAAAAGAAAAATGTGTGTTTTACATGGAATATAAAAACGATCTGTATCATCATTACCGTTTTCGTTTTGATATTCTCAGCCATATATATCTATAACATAAATGTACAACACAAAAAGGAATTAGATACTTTTATACAAAAAGAAGTAACTATATTAAAGGAGGACCCTCAATGATAAAATCAGGTAAATTTATTTCTGCTTTATTACTTTCTTCCGCACTTATGTGTGCCGCAATACCCAGTCAGTCTCTTCAGGCTCAAACCGTTACAGTTACAAAAGAAGCCATTTCCGATGATCTCTACTGTGTGACAGAACTTGTTGAAACGTCAGGTTCTGGAATTCAGCCTTTTTCAGCTACCCAGACCAAAAGTGGAAGTAAAACACAACGTTATGTAAATTCTTCCGGCACTACTTTATGGTATGTGACGGTACATGCTTCTTTTACCTATAACGGAAGCACTTCTTCCTGCACAAGCGCTGATGTTACCGCAGAAAGTAATTCTTCAGCATGGAAAGTTACCAATAAATCGAGTTGGAAATCCGGAAATACCGGATATGCTTCTGCAACAGGCTCACATATCCTTTCCAATTCCGAAATCACTTCAACTACGCGTACTGTTTCCATTTCCTGTACCAAAAACGGAACTTTACAGTAAAAAGAAAACCGTGATGCATCCTGATATGTACCACGGTTTCTCTACATAATTATCTAAAATTTTTAATCACACAGGAATGTTTCTTTGTCTTGGTGCTATAATTGATTCCAACCAGAAGAACCTCCCCATCATATCCCAATTTTTTCACCAACTGCGTATAATTCTTTTCTTTGATCTGTGTAATCGCTTTTTCTGCAGATTTGTCCCATTTCAACTCGATCAGTAATGCAGGTTTATCCGTAAATCTGTTTGGAAGAAAAAGAATATCCACATACCCATGCCCACTTGCGATCTCTTCAAACCGCACATAATCATCCACACAACTCAAATATGCCATGATCACAACCGACCGAAGCGCCTGTTCATCGTTATAAAACTTCGGAGAAGTGTTTGCCATATGCGCTTCTGCCAGCAACTTCGCCACTGTATCTCCATCCTTTTGAATTGTTGCCTTCAACAAACGATCTGACAGCTGAATTGCTTTCACCAGTTCCTGACGTCTGCCGTTTTTGATTGCACGAATAAACTCTTCCCTGATTTCTTCGTTTGGAATATACACCTCTTTATTGTCTGCATCATATCCCAGATATCCCAGATGCACCAGTAAAGTAAGTACATCATCCCGGCTTTTCATGGAAGTCATGTCATTCTGAAACGACCCGATATCGACCCGGCAACGCTTTCCTCCAAGCATATCGACCAGACATTCCTTCAGACCATCAAAATTTAAATCTATATAAATTCGCAGTGATTCATAAGTTTCTGTCTGTGTCCAGTAATTACTGTATTTTCCGCAAAAAACTGCCTTTATCACCGAATTTGGATTATACACATGCCCGATCTCATCAAAATAATACCCATCGTACCATCTGCGCATTTCCTCATAATCCATGTGATGACCGGTACACAGCTTTTTTACCTCATCCTCTGTAAAACCAACATAGGGTGCCAGCGGTCCCGGCTCAAGCATCGTAAATTCGGTAAAATCGGTAAGGGCCGACTGCGTTCCATATTTTTTGATCGGTAAAATTCCCGTCATATAAGCTCCACACAAAAAACGGGAAACCTGAATTCCCTTGAACAATGCGCGCAACAACTGAATATATGTCTTTTGCAGTTCTGTATTTTCCGGCGCTTCACGGAACAACGCATCCCACTCGTCAATAATAATCAAAAATTTATGCCCGGTTTTTACACTGATTGTAAGTAATATTTCCGGCAAAGAAACGACTTCCTCTGTCACACAATCCGGAAAGGCTTCCCGTAATTCCTTTCCAATGTCACGCTGCAGATTCAAAATTGTATCCTCTATATTCTGTGCATTGGAAATAAACCACGCCATATCCCAAAACAGGACGTCACAATTATTACGATATTTATTGTACCACTCTTTCTCTTTCTCTTTTGTCTCCTCCGGCGGATTGGCTACGCGCAAATGTGCAAACAGTTCCCCCGCATCTGCTCCCTTAGAATAAAATGCGGAAAGCATCTGTGCAGCATAAGATTTTCCAAATCTTCGTGGTCTGCTTGAACACAGCATATTTCTGGAAGAGTTTAATACCGCATTCATATAGGTAATCAATCCGGTTTTATCCACATAATCTCCGGTTTTCATAATGGATGCAAATCCATCCGCAGATGGATTCAGATAAATTCCCATACCACGCACTCCTTCCTAATATCCGTAAATATCATAAATCTCCGGCATATATACCCCCGGCTCTTTGTATACAATGAGTGGTTTTTCCACCGTCAGACGGGATTTGCCGCCCCGCAGCCCCTCTATCAGCACCATATTCGGCTCCTTATCCACAAACGGATAGACCAGCCGCATGCGCTTCGGCTCGATATGATATGCTACCATCTTACTGAAAATTTCCGCAAGGCGGAAGGGCCGGTGTACCATGTAAAATCGTCCGCCCTGCTTTAACATCTTTGCACTCTCACGCAGGATATCATCCAGATCGCAGAGAACCTCATGCCTTGCAATCGTCTTGGCACTGGCATCATTCTGGATTCCATGCTGCCCGATCATATACGGCGGATTCGTTGTGATTACTTCAAACGATCCGGCTCCGAAACGCGCAGAAGCCTCCTTGATATCTCCGGTCACAATCGTAATTTTCTCTTCCAGATGATTGTAGGCGACGCTTCGCGCCGCCATATCTGCACTCTCCGGCTGAATTTCCAGCCCGGTAAAATGTTCCCCTTTGGTCTTTGCCTCCAGCAGGATTGGTATGATCCCGGTTCCGGTACCCAGATCCAGTGCCCGTTCCCCGGGCTTTACTTTCGCAAAGCCGGACAGCAGCACTGCATCCATGCCAAAACAGAACCGTCCCGGATCCTGAATGATCCAGTAGCCGTTTCTATGAAGTTCATCCAGTCGTTCATGACTGTGGATTGTCACCTCGTTTTTGTTCTCCACGTTCGTTGTTTCCACCCTGATAATTCTTTCTGTCGTAGTTTCGATGCCGCCGGAAATTCCGCTCTCCGCGGTATTCGCGTTTTTCTCCGCCCCCGCCACTGTTTTCACGGTCGGCATTCTCTCCGCGGTCACGATTATAGTTTCTGCCACGGTAATTGCTGCGTTCCCGGTACTCTCGTTTCTCACCGTTTTCATTCTGCTCGCGGTACTCGCGCTTTTCGCCGCGATCCCTGTAGTTTCTTCCACGGTAATTGCCACGGTCTTTGTACTCACGTTTTTCACGGTTTTCACTTCCGGCATCTGTCTCTGGTGCCATACGTTCCTGTGACGATTCTCCGGCAGGCGCTTCATTTTTATCCCGTGTATCATTCCGCTCTCTGCGGTATTTGCCACGGTTGTTTTCCCTGCGGTTCTCCCGCTGCGGACGTTCGTTTTCTTCCTCCGTGCTTCCGTTATCCTCAAGCCCTTCCAGCTCTTTCATTTCCTCATCCGTTACACGGACATCCCTGCGGCGCCGCGGTGTAAACTTCAGATCATCTACTGCATATTCCTGCAGTTCTTTTTCTTCTCCGTTATCCACAACAACCTTAACCAGCTGACGCAGTACATTAACACCGGACACTTCTCCATGCATTCCGGTCGGTGTGATTACCGAATCTCCCACCGACGGCAGACGGCTGTTTAAGTATTCGTATGTTTCCTGCTCGTTCTTCAGACAACACATGAGTCTGCCGCATACACCCGAAATTTTTGTCGGATTTAAGGACAGATTCTGTTCCTTTGCCATCTTGATGGATACCGGTACAAAATCGGTCAGATAGGATCTGCAGCACAGTTCCCTCCCACAGATTCCGATACCGCCAAGCATCTTTGTCTCATCGCGCACACCAATCTGCCGCAATTCGATACGGGTGCGGAACACCGAAGCCAGATCCTTGACCAGCTCACGGAAATCAATTCGTCCGTCTGCCGTAAAGTAGAACAAAAGCTTATTGTTGTCAAATGTATATTCCGCTGCAACCAGTTTCATATCCAGCCCGTGCTTTGCAATTTTTTCCTTGCAGATCACGTAGGCTTCCACTTCTTTTTCTTTATTTTTTTCTATGACTTTTTCGTCATCGTCTGTCGCAATACGGATCACCGGTTTCAAAGGCTGGACAACCTTATCGTCATCCACCTCTTTGGGTGGGATCAGCACTGTTCCCATCTCTATGCCACGTGCCGTTTCCACGATGACGTGCATCGCCGTCTCCAGATCATAATCCAGCGGGTCAAAATAATAAATCTTTCCCGCACGCTGAAAACGGATTCCTACCACTTTTATCATATTAATTCTCCTTAATTGTCAGTAACAGCAGCTCAATCACAAGATCGAAATTTACATTTGCCGAAATCCGGACTTTCGCTGTCTCAAGTGCACGGATGATCGTCTCAATTCCCTGATACGACCGCTTTGCTGCCTGTTTTTTTATGTCATAAACCTCATCCTTAAAAATGAGTCCGTTTACATCATTGGTTGCTTTCATGTAAAGTACATCGCGGAACCAGATCATCATGAGGTCAAAATAATCATTGACCGTCAGCTTATACTCTGCAATCTGCTTTACTGCTGCTGTCATTTCATACAGATCAATATCTTCCAGACGCTTCATCAGCTGCAGCACCGATGCTTTCAGTTCCCCAAATTCTTCGGAAGATGCCAGCTGAATGGCTTTCCCTACATTTCCCTGGGAAAATGCGGCACAGACATCTGCCTGGTAATCCGGAATGTGATACGTTTTCATCAGGTAAGATTTGATCACATCTTCTTTTACCACTTTGAGATTCAGTGTAATGCAGCGCGATAAAATCGTTGGCAGAAAACTGTCCGCATTTGTGGTCAGAAGCAGGATGACAGCATATGCCGGCGGTTCCTCGATTGTTTTCAGCAATGCATTCTGTGCCTGCTGGTTCATTTTTTCCGCCTCATCCACAATATACACTTTGTAGCGGCTGCTGTATGGTTTTATCACAATATCGTTATTGATCTGGGTACGGATATCGTCCACCCCGATGGTATTCGGCTTTTCGTGGGATACATAGATGATATCGGGCTGATTATGATCCACCGCCTGTTTGCAGGAGCGGCATAAAAGGCATGGCCTTGTCCCTGTCCCTTCTCCCTCACATTGCAGTGCCATGGCAAAAGCCTCTGCAAGCATCATTTTTCCGGAAAGCTTTGGTCCGTTAAAAATATATGCATGGCTGACTTTGTCGAGGGCAATTGCATTCTTCAAATGCCCGATGATCTGTTCATGTCCAATGATGTCTGAAAATCCTGCCATAGCCATCCCCTCCTTGTATCTGTCTAGGTCAAAATATCAAGCAAAAGTCCTTTAATTTCCCCAATACGGTCCAGAATCGAAATATGATCCTTTTCGTCTGCCACCAGTTCGCCTGCCAGTTCATCCAGATTCTTATCGATCAGGCGGATAATGCCATATACCCGGTGGCGTCCCCTGCGGTCAAGAAAATTTTCCCTTGAAAACCGGTGGGAACGGTAAACTACTTCATTCAGAAAGTCTTTGATCAGTCCACGGTACTTTTTCATATCCCGGATGTCCATGTGCTCCGCAAGACGGTTTCCCTGCGCCGTAATATCACTGAGCAGTTCATCCACTTTTGCCTGTAAATCCGCATCCGTGATCGCGCTCGCAAGTGTAAATTTAAACGAACCGTCACCTTCTACTGTTTTTGCCGCCTCCGGCACCTGATTGACTGTGGATATATCGTTTACTTTTATCGCCATATAGAAATCCTCTTACCCCTGCTTTTTTGTCCCGGACATATCCTGCCGGATATATTCCGTGATCTCCTGGATGGTTCCTTCCATATCATTATTTATAAATCGCCGTGTGATACCTGCCTCTGTCAGCTTTTCCTCGGAAAAATCTGCGGCATCCGCAAGAAATCTACGGCACATTTCCTCGTACTGTGGAGTTTTCTGCTGGCGCTCCCTGGCAATCGCCCGAAGCAGCCGCTCGCCATCCTCCACTTCTATATAAATCGGCACTACCTGTGAGCTTCCAAAGTATCTTTGTATTTTCTGATACCCTTCCAGTGTCACAATATACAGATAACTGTGCGCCGACAGGTCAATTCTTCCATCATCTACCGTAAAATATTTCCAGATCCCATAGACCGTGTGATATGTCCGCAGCTCGATCACCTTGCCTGCGCTTTCCAGCTGCTGTACATGTGTCTCATCTGTAAATACATATTCCCTGCCATCCATCTCTCCCTCCCTGCGGGGGCGGGTGGTATACGGTACAATGCGTAAAAGTGCAGGATTCCCCTGCTGCATAATCCGGCTGTAGATACTGTCTTTTCCGGAAGAACTCTTTCCCATGACACAATAAATTTTGCCCATTGATCTCTTTCCTCTAGTATAATATATTTGCCGTCATTTCACAACGTTTATACACGTCAAATCCGGCAGTCCCTCTACCTCCAGGCCCAGCCGGATACAATGCCGGATCGTTTCTGCGGTCTGCACGTCAATCGCTTCGCCAGGCACAAGAATCGGAATTCCGGGTGGATACAGATACACATAATCCCCGCTCACCGCTCCTGTGGCTTCCTCCAGCCGAACCGTTTTTTGTTCTGCGTCCAGCGCCTGATCAATCGTCATGACGGTTTTTTGTTCCCGGTAAATCTCCCGCGGTGAAATCTCGCTGGTCTCTTCCTTCTTATGGACCGTTCCGTCAATACATTCCAGTGCATCCGAAAGCCGCGCAAACCCTTCGTCCGTATCCATAATGGAAGTCATGGCAACTACATAGTTTCCGCTTGCCATCTCCATCTGCAGACCATATTCCTGCAGCAATATCTCCTGAAGGGCCTGTCCGCTCATGCTGTTTCCGGTCAGAATCAGAAGTTTTCCCGGATCAAATGAGAACGCCTCCTGTTTTGAAAAATCGGATGGCTGCAATACCTGCAGTGTTTTCAGATTTTTGGTCTTATCCCGAAACTCTGCAAGCCTTCTGCTGTATGCAGCAAACAGCATTTCCCGGTCTTTTTCTATGATCTGCAGACTTTTTTCAATCCCCGCCATCAGAAGGTATGACGGAGAACTTGTCTCATAAATCCCCAGAAATTGTGCGACCTTTTTCTCCGCGATCCGGTCGGAACACAGATGCAGCAATGCGGTCTGTGTAAATGCGGGAAGTGTTTTGTGTACACTCATAATCACGGCATCCGCGCCAAGCCTTGTGGCATTTTCCGGAAACTCCGGGGAAAACCCGAAATGTGCTCCATGCGCTTCATCCACGATCAGCGGAATCCCATATGCATGCACGATATCCGCAATGTTTTTGATATCCGATACGACCCCGTCATATGTCGGGGAAGTGATGACAACCGCCCGGATATCCGGTGTCTGTTTTAGCTGCTTTTGCACCATCTGTGGTGTCACCTGCCCCTGGATGCCGCAGGCGGTATCTTCCGGATACAGATAAACAGGAATCAGCTGCCGCAGATACATCGCGTGATATACCGCTTTGTGACAGTTTCTCGCCACAAGGATTTTTTCGCCCCGTGGGACTGCTGCACTGATCGCCGCAAGAAGTCCGCAGGTACTTCCGTTTACCAGATAATACGTTTTTTTTGCACCATACAGATCTGCCGCTTTCTGCTGCGCCTCCTGCAGGATTCCGGTTGCATGGTGAAGATTGTCAAATCCCTCAATTTCCGTAATGTCAATGGCATAGGGATTGGCAAAAGGCAGGAATGCACGTTTATGCCCTGGCATATGAAACGGATAGATGTCCGATTGTTCCAGTTCATTCAGTTTTTGTTCCAGCATATTTCCTCCCTATCCCAAGAACCGGCCAAGTTCCGGCATCCAGTCATCAAAAAAGATCTCATTGCGGCAAAGACTCTCCCAGATCGGGGACACAAACACCAGAATCAGATCGATTGCGTCTTCCCAGGGAACCTCTGCCAGCCCATGGTTACGCAGATACTTTTCCCAGCGCTTGCGCATATATGTGTAAGCCCGGTATTCGTCCAGCTGCTTTAATCTCTGCTCTTTTCGCATCTTCGGAGATGCAGCGGTAAGCACCGTCAGTTCCTCCAGCACATAACGCCCGCTGAGCGGCTGTGTCCGGAGCAGCCGGTATGCATCATAATAACTTCCCATGCTGCCGATCAGTTCCAGCTTGTCCATGATCGCAAACAGATCATAGCTCAGTTCACTCTCCGGCGAATACACCAGATAGGAAATTTTTCTGCCTCCGCCCACTGCAATCAGTTCTTCTTCTCTTGTTCCCGGAATCTGGCTGACCGCACCAAAACTGTAGATCTCAATATTTAGCGGAACTTTCATATCAAAATACCCGGCGGTCATGCTAAGCCGGATTCCGCCGCTCAATGCCGTCACCGTACCTTCCCAATGGATTTTCTGTGCATTTTCTTTTGCAAACAGTGTTGTTTTGATATGTTCGCCCATTGCGATGGATAATCGCTGACCGGGCTGCAGTTTGTCCGGCGTGAGTTCTTCCTCACTTCCCTTATAAAAAAAGCGGATGCGCTTCTTGGCGCGCTGCCGGTATGCTTCTTCTCCCAGAAGCGGCAGGCTCATCAGCCATAAAAATTCACGGTATGCAGACGTACTGACACGCAGCATCAGATCTTCCACCGCATATCCCCACAGGAGATCCGCAAATGGAATGGAGAGCATTTCGCTTCTCTTTTTCAGTTCTGTTGCCTCACATACACCGACTTTCATTACAGCCACACTCCGATCAGACTCTGTACCTTTCCTGTTACTTTTCGCGCTCTGGCATATTCCATCAGCATGGAAATGTCTTTATCATTGTCCCGGATATAGGACTGGATCGCCTCCCGGAAAATCGCCCGGTCAAGCTTTGCCTCATATTTCAGGCAGTCACAGATCATCCGTTCCTTATCATAAATCTGAAACGTCAGTCCATTCTGCTCAATCGTTGTGGAACCAAGTTCCAAAGCTTCCGGCTCTGTATAGTATGGGATTACTTTCGGATAATCCATCTTAAACCGCGACTTGGATGTATTTTTATCCACCGCTAAGTGCCATCCGTAAGGCTTTTCCCGGATATATCCATACGCATAGAGCGCACTTTCCATGCACAGACGCGCATCCGGAAAAAGCCGTGCGATCAGTTCTTCCTCGGAAAAGCGGTCGATCCGGTCGGTATAATAACCGTTTTTTATCCGCACCAGTGTCCCGGCTTCCACAAATTCCAGAATCTTGCGGTAATCCACATCAAGTGCCGCAAATTCTTCCTTTTTTACGATGCCGCCTTTTTCATTAATGAAAGCGCGCAGTTTTTCCAATGTTTCTTCTGATGATTTACTCTTTTTTGTATTTGTCGACATTTTCCGCTCCATAAAAATTAACGTGGTATTTCACTTCGTATTCTACCTTTTCCTGTGGAATTCGTCAAGAAAATAGTATATAGTAAAGATAATCTGAAACTGTAACAAAGGAGATCCCATTTTGAATCAGAAAAACCAGCTGCGCAAAAATCCTTCCCGCGAGACATGCGAAAGCATCATTCGCCGGATTCTCATGACCGAACTTACCCAAAACGGAAAAAACCGGCACTTTCGAAAAGCTACCGATTTTATGAGTTATTTTGAATCTCTGTATCCGGCATCGGATGCCCTGACCAAACAGGTGCAGCGCGCCGTCCAGTCTTTGCATATGCCGAAGGATGCCGATGGATTTTTTATTGTGGACAAGACAGCTGCACAGGTGGAACAGGAACAATGCCTTGGGAAATTATTTGCAGATGCAAATGTCTCCCTCCATCCAATGGAACAGGTAGAGACCGTTTTCCTGTCCGTACCCTCCCATATGCAGGAACTTCTGCTGCATACATTCGAACAGAGTGATCTCTTTGCCGGGCAGATTCTTACCATCGTTCGCACCTGTAATGGTCTGTTAATTTACACCGAAGACAAAAAACAGCTGCTTTCATTATTAAATCGTCTGATAAATCAGCAGTAATTTTGCAATGTCGTTTATGCATCAATTTTATAGTTTAATGCCTTTAATTTGTCTTTATTTCGGTTTAGCGTCTTTATTTTTGTCTTTTTGTACATTTCTGTCCTTTATAGGTTAATGTAAAGCATGCCGGATGACCCACTGTTCCTCCGCGGATAACCGGAACAAATCCATGATTCTGCAATCCAGCCGTTTCTGGCAAGTCTCTGCTGCCTCTTTTCCCATTCCACAAATCAGCGGCTCGGTCATCGCTATAATTTCATTCTGTATCGCTTTCCCAACACGCGGAATCGGAATATGCTCCATATGCGCCCGCAATACTTTTATGGAATGGAATTCCTTCTGATAAACAAACTGAGAAACACTGGAATTTAAAATTGCCAGAATATATTTGATCTGCATTCCCTCGATCTTTGGGATCACAATGTTGCAGCTATTCAAAGAAAGCATCTGCCGGTCATCATAAGCCACCACCAGCTGATTGCTGATAAAACGGTACAACAGTTTTTCCGGTGCCCGGTATATCTCCAGAGGTGCAACCTGCTGAAACTGTTCCGGTTCAAACCGCAGATACTGTTTTGCCGGATTTATGTGGTATTTGCAAATATCTGTACCTTTCAGTACCATCTCCGAATTTTCCGTTTTCTCTGCGGAGAGAAACTTTTTGTTGTTTCCGGTAACAATGCCAAGTGCAAAATCTGCATGATCGGCCAGATAACAGACGGGAATGGAATTTTTTATTTTCTCCAGCACACGATACTCTTCATCTGTCATCCGAAAACTGAAATTTTCCGGCACTACCGTCCGCTCCATTGCTATGATAAATGTACGTGTCCGGTCTTCTATCCGCATCCCCACCGTTGACAAAGGCTTTCCGGTCGCAACCAGCTGCAGCAGAATGCAGGGACACTGTACCCCGTCAAACATATCTCCCAGAAACGTAAGGGATTTTACAGAACTTTGCTGAAGCAGAATTGTGCGGATACGCATATGTGCCTTTACATTTAAGACCGCTTCCGGCAGCACAAACGCCAGCGTTCCATCCGGAACAAGAATCTCCAGAGCCCGTTCGATAAAAACATCATAGGACTCGGTATTTCTTCCGGAAACCGTGGCATATCTGGTCTTTAACACTGCTTTGTCTTCATTGGAAAAAGCATAGCCCCACGGCGGATTTCCAATGATGGTATCAAATCCTGTTCTGTCATATTCTGTGAGAAAATTCTTTTCTGTAATATGTTCGCAGATCTCCCCAACATCCGCGTCCGGATATTTCAGAGCCATATTGAGTCGTGCGATACGGATACTCACCGCATCGGTATCCGTGCCATAAATATCTGCCAGATCCACACTTTCCGGAAGCTGAAGTAAAAAATTTCCGGTACCGCAACACGGATCTAACACTTTTCCTATATGTTCGATATCCAGATGAGAAATCAGCTTTTTTACAACTTTTGTGGGTGTATAATACGAACCGCGCGCTTTCCGGCTTCCCATATTTTTACAGGAAAGATATATAAGTCCCAGAATGTCTTCTCCCGGCTCCCAGATGTATTCATGTGCAAAAAATGCCGGATATTTCTGACAGAAATCCATTGCCCTTTGTCTGTCACCAATCAATGCATCCAGTAAGATGTCATATTTCCCTATAGAAATTTTTCCCTGCAGATATTGGAAAAACAATGGTTTCTGTCCGAATAACTGCAGCGCACAGTCTGCCACAAAATAGGATATCACGTCAGAGGTCAGCAAAATTTGTTCCCATGTTATCGCGGAGAGCAGTTTCTGCAAAACGGTAAGGTTCTTGCAGTTTTGGGAAACATAAGAACGATATAACGCATTTCCGGAAACATATTTTTTATTTCTGCGGCTTTTTAATGCCACATTTTTTCCTGACCGGATTTCATTTTCTATGATTGCAATATGCTTTTCATCAAAATAGGGCACCCCGTTTTTTATATATTGGGGAGTTATCTTTCCAAGTTTTACCCAGTTACGACCGGTAGCAATCGATATGGATAACTGCCCACATAACTCCTTTAACGATTTGTCATGCAATTTCAAATTCTCCTGGTTACCTGCTTTTTAAAAATGCCCGGCAGTCGGAAGCTGCCGGGCATTTTCTTATGTACTCTGTAATTTCTATCTCGGGTCCGGACGATGCTTCATATCACGGATCGGAATATTAGCGACAAGTGCCGGTACCGTTCCGTTATTGGAATCGGACTCTGTCTCGGTGATTTTTACATCAAGCGCCTCCGCATCAATATCCATGTAACGTGAGATCACTTCAATAATGTCATTCTTCATCATCTCCATCATCTCGGAAGAACAGTTGGCACGGTCAGAAACCAGCACCAGCTTCAGGCGGTCCTTTGCGACATTGCCGGAAGTCTTCTTCTTAAATAAATCCATTATTCCCACAATAAGTACCCCCTCTAATTCTTCTTAAAAATGTCCTTCAGCTTCTCAAGTACTCCCTGCTTCTCATTCAGATTCAGGAATGGAACTTCTTCTCCCATAATACGGTGGCAGATATTGGAATATGCCTTTCCTGCCAGACAGTTGGTTCCAACCAGTGGCTCACCACGGTTTGTGGAAATAACAATCTGCTCATCATCCGGTACGGCACCGAGAAGATTTACTGCCAGAATATCGGTTACATCATCTACCGTCATCATCTCACCGCGTTTTACCATATCCACACGCAGACGGTTTACAATCAGATCGATCCGTTTCATCTCGTTTGCCTCAAGGAGTCCTACGATACGATCCGCATCACGGATCGCAGATACTTCCGGTGTCGTAACAACCAGTGCACGGTCCGCACCTGCTACCGCATTCTTAAATCCCTGCTCGATACCGGCCGGGCAGTCCAATAAAATATAATCAAACTCTTCGCGAAGCTCATTGATCAGCGCAACCATCTGCTCCGGTGTGACAGCATCCTTATCTCTGGTCTGTGCGGAAGGAAGCAGGCATAATTCCGGATATCTCTTATCCTTAATCAGTGCCTGACGGATACGGCATTTTCCTTCCACAACATCTACCAGATTGTATACAATACGATTCTCCAGACCCATAACCACATCCAGGTTACGCAGTCCGATATCGGTATCAATCATTACAACTTTCTTGTTTAACTGTGCAAGACCTGTACCAATGTTTGCTGTGGTTGTGGTCTTACCTACACCACCCTTTCCTGATGTGATAACGATTACTTCGCTCATGAAACTTATTCCTCCTACGTCCCTAAATGTTATTTAATATATTTTTGGTGATTGGCTCAATATAGATATTTCCATCTCTTGCAATGGCGATCTGTGCTTCCACTTCCGGTGTCTTTGACCGGCGGAGTGTACGACGTTTCGGTTCCGGCTTGTCCGGACTCTTTGCGATCAGATCCCCAATCTGAATCTGAATCGGCTGCATATCCAGCGCAAAAATAAAGCAGTTACGATCACCCATACATCCTGCCTGTGCGTTACCTTTTAATGCCCCAAGAATCACAATGTTTCCCTGGGAAATAATTTTGGCTCCCGGATTGACATCGCCAATGATCGTGACACTCGATTCACTCGAAATCACCTGTCCCGACCTTAAAGTGCCACGATAAAACTGCTCCGGCCCGTTTCCTGCTGCGGCATTCTCATACTGCTGCTGTACGGCATCGTAAAACGCCTCGACCTGTTCTTTCATGACAGCTTCCTGTCTTGTTCCATTTTCAACGATACACAGGATTTCAATCGATGTGTTGCTTTCAATTGCTGAGATGATCTGCTGTTCTTCCTCTTCCGAAAGTTTTCTTCCTTCAAAGGACAATGCCAGTTTTGCATTTTTAAAAAATGTACTGGATGCTTTGAACTTTTCGACAACATCCTTCAATAACTCATCAAACCCAATCTCCGGGTCTAAGACAAGATTAATTCCGTATTTATTACTTTTTATCGTAACAGATTGTGACATGGTAACCTCCAATTTCATTATTAAAATGAAATTCATCAATTGTAATTATACCTGTTTGCGGCAAATACGCAAGCATTTTCGCTTTATTTGAACGATTTAAAAAAACCTGTCCTTCCTGCGATTGTATTTCTTTCGTTTCTTCTCACGAAAACGCATTTTATCATTTTTTTTCGTTTTTCTCTGATGACGGATCACATAAAAATTATCATATGCCCGTTTTGCCAGAAACAACAGAACCACTGCTGCGGCAATAACCACTCCCGCAACAATGAGCCATGCAGGATCGATCCGTATGACACGTTCATTTTTCTTCTGCCCGCTATCGGTATTGACGTAATAATTATCTTTTACCTTTGCTCCGGTTTTTACTATATCCACACTGCCGACCTCATGACCGGCATATGTGTATGCAAGCCTTGCAACTTTCTTTTTTCCTTTTGCAGATTCTGTCTTTTTATAGGATACATCGGAAAACTGTGCTCCTTTTGGCATAATGATATAAGCATCCTCGTCCAGCTTTACATAAGGTTCACTGTTGTTCAAAACCCCATAATTTTTTCCGTTGTCCTTTGCCAGACCCGCATCGTTTTCCGAAATGTTCAGTGCCTGAAAATTTTCAAAACAGTAATCAAATAATTTTCTGGTATCCGTATAATGATCCGGTGTTGCCGCATCCATCACCACACACACCAGAGTAATTCCGTCTTTCTCCGCAAAAGACACCAGAGTATTATTCGCCACTGTCGTGTAGCCGGTTTTTCCGCCAGTACAGTATTTGTACAAATGAGAGCTGTCCCCGCGAAACGGGTAGATCATTTTATGGTGATTGTGACACGGATATTCCGCCTTGCATTTATTGGTCTTCGGAAGTGTATAGCTTGGACTGCCTGCGATCATCCGGAACGTCTCGTTTTTGTATGCCTCTGCGGAAATCAGTGCCATATCATACGCGCTGACCCAGTGATCTTCATCCGGCAGACCATTACAGTTATTGAAATGCGTATCCGTACATCCCAATTCCTTTGCACGCTTATTCATCAGGTCAATAAACGTCCGGTAATCACCACCCAGTTTCTGCCCCACATGCTCCGCAACCGCATAAGCACATTCATTGGCAGACTCCAGCATAACCGCATACAGACACTGCTCCATCGTCAGTTTTTCTCCAAGATTCCGGGCAATATGGGAAGTATCTCCCTCATTTTTAAATACCGCATCCGCAGAAAACGTAACGACCTCATCCATATCACAGTTTTCGATTGCCAGAAGAACCGTCATGATCTTTGTGATACTCGCCGGATAATGTTTCTCGTGACTCTTCTTTTCATATAAAACGGTGCCGGTATTGACTTCCATCACAATGGCACTTTTGGACTGCGTTTTTACCCCGTCCGGCCAGTACTCATCTGCACGCACAGACAACGGTAACATGAGTAAAACCGTGCATACGGCAAGAAAAAATGCTGTTACACGGGTGTATTTTTTTATTTTCATAAGGCTCCCCAATTCTTGATTTTCTTATATTTATAATACCATTATTTCCATAATCGTTCAATTTTTATTTGCCGAACGGGCGAAATTTGTATATAGTAATAGTATTCTTACAGTTAGCAAAACTGAATTTATCTTTTCCAAGGAGAAATTACTATGAGACTAAGAAATATACCGGGCGCCAATGAAGCTGTGGCAGCCAGCCCATATTGTATACAGAATGCAGCAGAACACCGCGGACAATGGCATGCCTTTTTTGAAAATGACCATCCGATCCATATCGAAATCGGCATGGGAAAAGGCAGATTTCTGATGGATCTTGCTGCGTTACATCCCGAAATCAATTATATCGGCATCGAACGTTACACCAGTGTACTGCTGCGCGCAGTCCAGAAAATGGATACCCTGCAGCTTCCAAATGTTCATTTTCTGTGTGAAGACGCCGCAAAACTTCCGGAAATTTTTGCACCGGAAGAAGTTGACCGGATCTATCTGAATTTTTCCGACCCGTGGCCAAAGGACCGCCATGCCAGACGCCGACTGACTTCCCATGAATTTTTAGACCGCTATGACCAGTTTCTTGCAGCCGACGGACGGCTGGAATTTAAAACAGACAATCAGGATCTGTTTACGTTTTCTCTCGAGGAAATCGAAACTTCCGACCGCTGGCATCTTAATGCCTCCACCCGTGATCTGCACCATGATCCATCCATGAATGAAGGAAATATCATGACCGAATACGAAGAAAAATTTTCTTCTAAGGGTAACCCGATATGTAAACTGATCGCCTCCCGCTAAGGAGGCGGTTTTTCCGTTATCCTACTTTCCCAAAATCCGCCGGTTTCTGTACTTCCGGTACAGCCGGTAACAAAACCGTGCTTCTTCCTGTGAGATCTCTTCTTCGGAAAAGACCGCTTTCTGCACAATGCACAGATACTTCTTCCAATCCTCCGCCGGAACGGACGGATAGGTTGTCATCAGCTTTTCCAGATAGTCCCCATCCGTCTTCATGCCAAAACTTCGCGGATGTAATCCCCGGTAAATCCGCTGGTTAATCCGGCATACCGCATGACGATTCTGCCGGTTGCGCAGTTCCATAAGCAATTGTTCCCGGTAAATGCGCAACCATTTTGTCACCAGAACCAGCATCAGAACAACAGCAAGCAGCGTCAGACTCACCGCAGAAAATACTTGCAGATTTCGCCTGTTGTTCTTTTTCTCATTATTTTTTACCGGCCGCTTTGTCTCCTTCTCCGTCATCTGACTTTCTGTCTTCTGCTGTGTTTCCATCTGTGTTTCTGACGGCGATTCGTTTTTCGTCTGCATTTGCGTCTGCGGATTCTGCTCCGCCGCATCTTTGTGCTCTTCATGCCGCTGTTTCCACGTATCGCGCAATTCTGGAGTCGTCGGCAGCTTTGCACTGTCATTCGTATAGCCCGGGGTCATTTCCACCGGCACCCATCCGATATTTTCCAGATAAATTTCCACCCATGCATGCGCATTGTAGTCCGGCACATCTGCCTGATAGCCTTTCTTTTCTTTATGAAATGCCGACGGTTCCACCACATATCCCGATGCATAACGCGCTGGAACTCCCAGACTTTGTAAAATCAGCGCACCCGCGCTGGCAAAATGCATACAATATCCCTCATGTCCGGTTTCCAGAAAATAAGCAATGGTATCTTTCCCCTGTGGGATGTGATTCAGATATAAGTTATAGGTATTTTCGTTCCCCAGCCAGTTGGCAACCTGTGTCGCAAGATTCTGCCGGATGTTGTTGGTTGTTATCTGTCTTTCTGCCCGTCCGGAATTGTTTCCATCCGTATCCGCCAGCCAATCCTCATCGTATAACCCGCCTGTTTCCATCTGATCCGCCACATAGGTGCCGTTTTCCTCATACACGCCATATCCGATACTTTCCAGAGCCAGCCTTCGTGTAATAAAATCTCCCACTGCCGGAACATCCGTGGCAAACTTACGGTATCTACTGTCAGCATAGGCATCATACCATTGCTGCAGATCCGTATCTGTTTCTCCGTGGACCATACAAAACCTGTCAAAAACATCGCGCAGATCCGTATTTTCATTCAGTCCCTCAAAAGAAACCTTTCCCGTTGCCCTCTTTTTACCTACCACCGTATCATCCCTGAGCCAGACCTTCCCACCGGCTGTCTGCGAATCTGAAAAATACGGCATATACGCGTTTTTTAACCCCAGTGCCCGATAGGAAATCTGATACGAAACCGTCTGTGTTTCATCCTCTGCCAGCTCACTCGAACGGATGTATTTTACAAGTTCACCGGCATTCTGCTGCATTAACATTGCAACATCACTGCGATGGTATCCCGCCTTATCCACTTCGTGCGCAAACGTTTTCCCTTCATTTACCCATGTACCGTTCTGATATGTGCCACTGGCAAATGATTTCAGATACAGTTTGCCCGCCGGGGCTTTCGATGCTTCTATCGAAAATACGGTTTTTCCGGTATAGTCCGGTGTTGTATTATCCACATGTTCCCGCGATCCCTGCAAAGTTATCCCCGAAAACGTCAGATTTTTCACACGTTCTTCCACCTGTCTCTGAAACGCATAAAACTTCGGTGACTTTTTCGGAATCTGCTTTGCCACACCGGAAAACGCATAGCTGCTCACCGAGACAAGAATCACGGCAAACACACCGGCTGCAGCATAAGACAGTAGCTGCATCCATACATGGGTACGACCGTCAGCCACCCTTACATCCATGTGCGTCCATGGTGCCGCAGACACCAGCACGGTTCCCACGAAAAAGAGTGCAATTCCACTCCAGCCCAGTCTGGCATTGACCAGAAGAGCAACCGACAACGCTGTTATATCCGGAAGCAGCAAAACCAGCCGCACACCGGTCACATATCGAAACATCAGACTTAACAGCACAACAACTGCCAATAAAAACGCCAGCATATAAGTATACCGCATCTCCGTCCCGGTCCCGGTCATATAATTTGTTCCATACTGTTTATTCCAATATGACAGATATGCCTGAAACAGCATTTTTCCGCTCTCTGTCAGTTTTCTCCGATGAAAAATTCCAAACAGTACGAGTGCCGCCGGATATCCGATTTCAAGCACAACCTTGCAGACCCTCTGATATTTTCCGGTCGCAGGAACTCCCACGATAAACAGCACAAGACTTACCAGCATGGCCACCTGCAGTTTACCAAGCGCACGGATCGGCAGCTGCCATCCGAATGCACTCCGGAAAATCGCAAGCATTGCATAAAACAGCAGTTCCACAGCAACCGCCTCACAGATCAGCCGGATACCGGTATTGCCAGACAAATATGTGGTTTTATTCCCTCTCCTGTCCTTTCTGTTCACAATACCAGCTCCATTTCTTCCAGCTTCTGTCTCCAGTTATCTCCACCAAAATCCGCAAGTGTCTGTCCATCCAGCACAAGAAAAAGCTCCGGTGTCAGTTCCAGCCTGTGTACCGGGTGCTCGCAGCGATACTGCTGCTCATATCTCTGTCGCAGTGAACCGGCCGTTTCCTTCTGACATTCCATAAACTGCATCAAAAACAGATACACGCTTTCCTCATCCTCGACGCGCAACCGTTTGATTTCTGTTTCCTCCTGCCATGCCACATAATGCGGGCAGCCGGCATCCATCATCGAATACACCAGATCTGCCGCAATTGTGAGAAAGGTTTCCGCATAGGCTTCCCTGCTGCGCCTCATATGCCGGCCTTTTCCTGCCATCTGTGGCAGCATGTCCAGCAAAAATACCACCGCACAGGCAAGCGGCTGACTGTCCTCCCGCACCAGAAGCCCGTCCGATTTGGCGGAGAGTTTCCAGTGTATGCGCTGCAGGCGATCCCCCGGACGATATTCCCGCACATCAAAGATCTGGCTGACATCTGTTCCCGGCTGAAAATCATCGTAGCTTTCCGCTTCTCCGAAATATCTGCGTACCCGCTCCGACACCTGTACTGCCACAGCATCCAGTTCCGGCAGCACCTGTATATCTGCAAATCTCTTTATTTTTTTATGCACATAAAACAGACCGGTCAGATCATAAATCCGTACTTTTACAAGCTCATACTCATAACTTCCCACATGAGAAAGCACAACACGCTTTTCCATGCACTGCATTCCGCGCATCAGTCCGGCACCGTTCCACCAGAAATTTCTGGCATACCCGGCAAATGTATTTCTACAGCGCACACGGTAACGCACTTTTGCTGCCGGAAACAACATGGTCTGATCCACCGTAAGCTGTACCGTAACTTTTTTCCCTTTTTCCGCCACGGTAAGCGGAATCCTGATATCTGCCGTGATATGTCTGCAATAAATCAGCAGATACAAACATGCAAGCAGCATCAGTACCAGTTCCGCAAACCCAATCAGCCCAATCGCAATGCTTCCATAGATCAGCGCAATATAAAATGTGACAATCGTCACCCCTGTTCCAATCAGAAAACTGCCCACATTTATCCCCTAAGTCTTTTGTATGTTGTTGGTTTGTCCACATCCGACAGAATTTCCTGCAGGGTGGCATCGACAGTTACATGTCCGATCCGTGCCTTTGTGTTGAGCACAATACGGTGTTTTGCCACATCCGCAAAAATGTCCGTCACATCATCCGGAATCACATAATTTCTTCCCTGCAAAAATGCCCATGCTTTTGCCAGCCGCACGCATGCGATCGTGCCACGAGGACTTACCCCCAGCTCAATGTAAGCATTTTTTCTGGTAGCCTCCATCAGCTGTACGATATATTTTGCAACATGATCATGCACATAAATCTGTTCCACATACTGCTGCATCTCCCACAGCTGCTCCGGAAGAAGAACCGGCTGCAGATCCTCCGCTTTCGTCATCGTTTTTCCCTGGGCAATTTCCATCTCACTCTGCAGATCCGGGTACCCCATGCTCATGCAGGTCATGAACCGATCCAGCTGCGATTCCGGGAGGAGCTGCGTTCCCGCACTGCCTTTGGGATTCTGCGTTGCAATGACTACAAACGGCTGCGGCACCTTCCGGCTCACACCATCCACCGTTACTTTTCCCTCCTCCATCACCTCAAGAAGCGCGGACTGTGTCTTTGGCGAAGTCCGGTTGATCTCATCCGCAAGAAACAGATTACACATGATCGTTCCCGGATGGTACACAAACTGTCCCGTCTCTTTCTGGTACATGTTAAATCCTACAATATCTGCCGGAAGCACGTCCGGTGTAAACTGTACACGGTGATCCAAAAGTCCCATGACGCGCGAAAAGGCGATGGCAAGTGTTGTCTTTCCCACACCCGGCACATCCTCAATCAGAATATGCCCTCCCGCAAGAATTGTAGCAAAAGCTTTGGTAATACAGGCATCCTTCCCCGCAATCGCGCGTTTGACCTCTGCCAGAACCGCGGCTGCATACTCATATACTTTCTCCATATTTCCCCCTATAGTTTCTTTCTATAATTGTTTGCATTTTATATAATAAAAAAACCCCCAACGAATCACATTGTTCGTCAAGAGTTCTTTTCGCTTATATGATTAAATCAAAATCAAAAAGGCTTTTAGTGCGCGATCAGGGGTTCGAACCCTGGACACCCTGATTAAGAGTCAGGTGCTCTGCCAGCTGAGCTAGTGGCGCATTGCTTAACGCAAGGACTATTATATAATAGAATTTATCGAATTGCAAGTAATTTTTTATTTTTTTTAAAAATTTTGTAAATTACATATTAGCAAATAATGCCGCAATTTCTTCCGGTGTCATCATGTGATTCGGGTCAGAATTTGCCTCGATAACAGGCTCTGCTGCCGGTTCTTCCACAACCGGTTCTGACACAGGTTCCTCTTCCGTTATCGGCTCAGATTCTTCTGAAATAGCATCTTCTGTTACAACTGGTGCTTCTTCAGCTGCTGCATCAGCATTTGCAATCAAAGCTGCAATCTCTTCCGGTGTCATCATATGATTCGGATTGGAATTCATTTCCATAACCGGTTCATCAATGGTATTTACCATTTCTTCTGTAAATGCAGGTTCTTCCGGTTCTTCATCTGCAAATCCAAGTGTATCATCAAAACCAACTGGTTCTTCTGGTTCCGGTTCATTGTTCTCTTCTGCGGATCCGGTTTCTTCTGCTACTTCTTTTGTAGTCTCAGCTGCTTCGTCATTTCCGAATAAAGCATCTATATTTAATAAATCATCTTCTGCTAAATCCGGCATATCCTCTGCAGTTGTCTCCGGTTCTGTTTCTGGTTCTTCCGGCATCACTTCGTTGATTGGTGCTTCCGGTTCTTCCGGCATCACTTCGTCGATTGGTGCTTCCGGTTCTTCCGGCATCACTTCATTGATTGGTGCTTCCGGTTCTTCCGGCATCACTTCGTTGATTGGTGCTTCCGGTTCTTCCGGCGTTACTTCCTCAACTGATGCGGCTGATGATGGCTGTACCGGTGCTGCTGTATAAGAAACAGCTGGCGCACCATTTATTTTTCCAACTTCAGCTAATATGGTATTGTGGATGGATAATTCCATTTCTTTCACGGAAGCTGCCATTTCCTGCTGTTTTAGCAGAAGGTCTTTATTGGCATTCTCAACTATGATACGCTGCTGCTCTAACACGTTCTTCTCAAGATTATCCAGACGGTCGGAAAGATTAAATATCTGCTCTAATAATTTGTCGTTGGAATTCATCAATGCATCGGAATTTTCTTTGTTACGGCTTATGGTAACTTTGGCAATGGATTTCTGTGCATCTATGATGTCCTTTGTCGGTGAACCGGCTGCCTCTTCGATACGATCAAGCTGATCCGCAATATCTTCAAAGGATTTGCGGGTTACAAGATAAGAAGCTTTTTCTGACTTAAACAGATTATCATACTGTTCGTACTGGTCAATCTCTTTCTTATAATTTTTCTGGATTGCACTGGCAATCAGAATATAAATATCAGCCAGTGCTACAACTGTAAGTACAATCAATGCCACATAATTGGACGGATAGTTAATCATCACATATAATTCCCCTAAAACCAACACTGTTAATACCAGTACAGCCGTCACAATTCTCAGATTGTAAGAATCCTTCTTTTGTTTGATGTTCTGCTTTGCTTCTTCCATTGTAAAAATCCTCCATGATTTTTTATTTTTCACTAAATAGCAGGAGCAAACCGTAAAAACCTGCCACTATACTGGCAGTTCCCTGGATATGTCCTGCAGCCGGGTACTTACTTTCCCTGTAAGTATAATTAATTTTATTTTATCACAGGTAGAATTTTCCTTCAAGAAGCCTTTTCCAAAATAGAAATGAAAATTAAGAAAGTTTGCTAGTTGATACCTTTACATATGAACTGATTTAAAAACTGATTTTTATCACATGGTCTGCCAAAAAGATAGCCCTGCAGATAATCAGCATGTATTTCTTTCAGCTTTTGATACCACTCTTCTTTTTCTACACCTTCTATACATATTTTGATATCTATACTATGTACCAGTTCAACTATTTTTTTTAACAGCTCAAAGTCCCTTGTTTGACTCATAGCTTTTGCTGTAAAATGATTATCCAGTTTCACATAATTAGGATTCATGTTTACAATACAATGTAGATTTGAAAAACCTGTGCCAAAATCATCCAGAATAAACTGTATTTTTTTCTCTTCGAATTTCTTCCGAAGCGTATAAAAATACGGTGTCATATCCGTATATCCGCTTTCTGTCAGTTCCGCACACAGGCTCTCCGGCGGAAGATTATATTGTTCTATAGACGAAAGTATGTCCTTCCAGATATCACTTTTCATCATCTGAATATAAGATATATTTACATTAACCTTAAATCCCGGTATATACTGCCGCATTTCATGGCACATTGCCGCAGCTTCATTTAATACAAATCTTCCAGCCGGAATAATAAGCCCGGTTTCTTCCAGTAATGGTATAAATTCCACAGGCGAGATACTTTCTTTTTTTCCACCTGAATACATGGAAAACCTCATAAGCGCTTCCGCACCAATTATATTTCCCGAGGAACAATCTATAATCGGCTGATAGTATACTTCAAATCCTTCAAATTCATTTGTCACGGCACCTCGAAGTGCACTTTTTATTTTCTCTTTTTTTAAAAATAACTTATAATCTTCTTTTTCAAAAAAATATACTCCGTTTCCTCCCATGGACTTTGCCTGTTTTAAAGAGAAAACCGCTATTTTACGATACTCGTCATAATATTTTAAGAGCTTCGTTGCATGGATAATTCCGGTAGATACTGTAAAAACCACCTTATATTTTTCAGAAATAATAAAATCTTCTATTTTTTTACATATTTCCTTCTGCAATAGCATAACATCATCTCTTGTATGGCTTTCCAGATCAACAATCATATACTCATCTGCAACAAGATGGTACAGCTGCTGGTTATCAGAAAGACATTCCTTGATACCGTCAGCAACACTTTTCAACACATAATTTCCATAATCTACGCCTAATGTACCATTAATCGCATTAAATCCATCAATCCCTATATGTATTAAAAATACTGACGAGCTGTCTTTTATATGGGAAGAAACAAAGGAATGCATTTCTCTTTCACCCAAAAGTCCGCTGACATTATCTGCCCGCTGTATATTTCCAATTTCGTTTCCATCCGCAATCCGCTGTAAATGTTGCCTAATCATCGGACGGTCTTCTTCATATACAAAATAGCGGACACTGTCGGCAGCATTATCAAATGAATTGCCCGGCATCTTAAAACGCTTCACCGCTGCCTGTGAAATGATAAGGGTATTTTTCTGTAAATCTATAATATAAAGATAGTCATCCATACATGGTGCAAATACTTCTATTAAATCTTCTGCTCCTATTTCCTTGAGCAGTCTGCGTATGTTTGTATCCATAGTATAAGTGCCTTTCTTATAAAATTTTTATACTGATAAACTTTCTATTCTGTGGTAGAAATTATAGCTGGAAATCATTATCGTATTATACTGTTTTTTCTGATTCTGCCAATTTAAATTTACGAATCATTTCACGCAGATTTTCTGATTCGCTGCTCATCTCCTGGCTGGCAGCTGCACATTCCTCAGATGTTGCAGAATTGGTCTGTACAACATCATTAATTTGTTCAATTCCTTCATTAATCTGCCGGATTTCTGTTGTCTGTGTTTCTAACGTTTCCGCAATATTTGTAACTTCTTCTGTAATTATTTTAGAGTTCTCTGCAACATCTTCCAATTGCGCCGCAGTCTGTCCTGCAATCACCATACCCTTTTCTACTGCCTTCACAGAGGTTTCAATCAACATTGCAGATTCTTTCGCTGCCTGGGCACTCTGGTCCGCTAACGAATTTACCTGATTTGCTACAACTGCAAATCCTTTTCCGGCTTCTCCTGCCCTTGCTGCTTCGATAGAAGCATTCAATGCAAGCAGATTTGTCTGGGAAGCAATTTCATTAATTGTTGCAATAATTTTGTCAATTTCTTTTGATGCTTCATTAATTTCATGCATGGAATCAACCATTTCATGCATCTTACCATTACTTTCTAAAATGGCATTTCCAAGCTCATCCACCCTTCCACTAATTTCTTTTGCAGATTTTGAATTATTTTCTACCTGTTCAGATACACCTGCAACTGTTGCTGTCAGTTCCTCTACTACTGCCGCCTGATTTGTAGCTCCATCTGCAAGATCATTAGAACTTGATGCTACCTGGTCTGCTGCACTTGAAACTTCATTGGAAACATTTTGAATTCCTTTAATCGTTTCTCCTATACTTTTTTCAAATTGCATAAAAGAATTTAAAATTCCGACAAAATCTCCCCGCCACTCTACTTCCGGTTTAACATCAAAATTTCCTTCTGCAAACAATTTCATTGCACGGTCAATATCGTCTACATAGCTTCCCAGGATACGGATTGATTTACGCATACTGTGTGCCAGTCTTCCAATCTCATCTTCTGAACGATAATCCAGTGTACTGTGTAAATTTCCTTCTGTCAGTTCCTTTGCGACATCCTCAACTGCCCGTAAAGGTTCAAGAATTGTATCCAGGACTTTTTTACCTGTTTTCTTTGTCAGTATCCATGCCAAAAATAAACACACTATAATACATACAATTCCTGCTATAGCAAAAGTAAATGTAGTTCTGGCAGCCCTGCTGCTCTCCTGGTCTGTCACATCATCTAATCTTATTGCGATTTCCACCGCTTTATTTAATGCAGGTGTGCAATCATTCATGATTTCATCAACTGCTTTTTCCTTATCACCACTTTTAATTTTTTCTATAATAGAATAACCAATGTTTCCCCAATCCGAAAGGGCTGATGAATATTCCTCATAATCTGAGTCAGGAATAATTCCGGTTCCCTTTAAATTTTTCAGTTCAGAATCAACTTCTTTCAGCAGCTTTTCTACTGTTTTCTCATAACCGGCATATGAAGAAGTATCATCATCTAATGCCATTTCCCTGATATTTCTTGCTGCCGCATTCACATTAATTCTACATATTTTTACTGCCTGATCTGCTACAGTAACATTTTCTATATAATGTACCATATTAGCAAATAAAACACCTATGACCACTATAGAAAGCAAGCCTGAAATTAACATCATAATAATGACTTTTCTGTAGCCATAGTTTATCCTTTCCTGCAGATGCATGTTTTCTAATTTACTTTTCATTTTATCTTTTTGTGAAAACATTGATTCTTATTTCCTTTCTCTTTATTTTAATTTTTTCTAGACCTTGTTATATCAGAATTTTTTCAAAAGTCAACGACTTTTCAGCTTTAATTTTCAAATTCTATTTTTTTGATAAAATTTAACACTTCCTGCTTTGGTTTTTCGTCATTTTTAAAGACAGCTATTTACAGTATTTTTCTATAAAAACGGCTGCACCATCTTCTATAGCAGCAAAAGCCATCTTATCGTCTGGCCATGATTTTCTGAGTGCCACATAAGAAATCAGAAAATTTGCAAGCCAGCCAGCCGGTACAGCAAGCCAGACAAATGCAATGCCAAAACGCGGTGCGAGTATCAAAGCAACTGACAGACGAATTGCAAGATTTACCATATTTGCAATGAGAAATGGACGCATGATTCCAAGTCCCCGAAGAACTCCGTCTGTTGCCATCTTGATACCCATAAAAATGAAAAAGAAGCCGAGCCATCTCATATAATCTCCAGACACCTGATATGCCAGCGCTGTTCCATCTTTACCCAGAAATAATGAGGAAATCTGGGTATGCAGTGTTTCAATGACTATAAAAGCAAGGACTGCAAAACATAAATCTAACACCAGTGCAGCGTGGTATCCTTTTTTTAGACGCCCGATTTTCTTTGCGCCAAGATTCTGGGAAACATACGGCGAGACTGCATTGCCTATGGACACAAATATCAGTGAAAAAACATTCTCTACCCTCATCGTTGCCGCATAACCTGCAAGAGCCTGTGTACCAAACGGATTTACAACCGCCTGTACAATCATCATACCAATTGACACTGTTGACTGCTGGAGAACCGACGGTACAGCAATGCGGAGCATGGAACGTAATTCCCTCCCGTCAAACCAGCGAGCCGGACTCTTATACTGGCGTATCCGGTATAAAAAGATTAAAAACGAAAATACTGCCGAAATACCTTGTGCAATAAGCGTGGCTAGGGCTGCACCGAACACGCCCAGACCAAGGCCTGCTACCATCCAAAGATCCATCATAATATTCAGAACAGAAGAAAAAATCAAAAGGCATAATGGAATCTTTGATTCACCGATTGAAGTAAACATCGTTGAAAGAACGTTGTACATAAACAGAAACGGAAATCCCACAAAATAAACACGAAGATATAGTACTGCTTCCTCCAATATATCAGCGGGTGTCTGTAATAAGCCCATCATGGAACGTGAAAAACAAAAGCCAGTAACTCCCAGAAGTATGCTAAGAACCAGAAAACTAATCAATGATGTTGATACGATTGTTTTCATTTTACTATAATCTCTGGCACCAAAATAACGGCTCACAAGTACACCTGCACCTACACCTGCACCAAGTGCTATACAAATGAATACATTCGTAAGGGCAGCACAGGCACCAACAGCCGCAAGGGCAGAAGATCCAACAAACTGACCCACAATGATTGAATCAGCCATATTGTAGACCTGTTGAAAAAAGCTTCCGAAAATCATTGGCATTGCAAAAACAGTCAGTGCTTTAAGGGGAGCATCTGTAATTAAATATTCATCTTTTGACATGTTCTTCTTCCTCTGTAACTATTTTAAAGCACTATTACTGCGGCATCAAGTCCCTCAACTTTTCCGTCAAACAGTTCTCCTTCAAGCAAATTATATTTTCCCTCATACTCATTAAATCTCTTCTCACTGCTGCTGCAGTTAAAAATCAATGCCATGGTCTCTTCACTATTTTTTCTAATCAGAACAATGGTTTCTTCCTCATCCCTTGTGATTGCCTCAATCAATTCACCTTCTACGATACATTTATATTTTTTTCGAACCTGTAACAGCTGTTTATACCATTCAAACATCTCTTTATCCTGGTATTCTTCATCCCAGTACATGCCACGTCTGCAATCCGGATCGTTTGCTCCCGGCATCGCATACTCATCTCCATAATAAATCATCGGCATTCCCGGCAATAACAATTGAAAAGCTGCTGCCAAATGCTGCTTTTTCTTATTATTCTTACATAAATGTAAAAATCTTGCTGTATCATGGCTGTCTATCAGATTCCACATAAGAGGATAACATTTTTTATTTAAGCGTCCTTTCAAATATCCAAGATTCTGTATAAACTGGCTGACCGTAATCTTTTCATCTGCAAGCAGATCTATCATATTCAGATAAAACGGATAATTCATGACCGTATCCCATTCATCTCCTTCAAGAAAATCTCCTGCATAATGCCAGATTTCTCCAATTATCAGCATATCTTTCTTTACTGCCTTAACTGCTTTTCTAAAATTCTTCCAGAAAAAATGGCTGATTTCATCTCCTACATCCATTCTCCATCCGTCTATATCGCATTCCCTGATCCAATAGCATGCAACATCTGTAATAAATTTTTCAACTTCAGGATTTTTCAGATTTAATTTTGGCATTCCACCATAATAACCAAAGCATTTGAAGTTTGGAATCTCTCCCCTTTCACTTTTAAGTGGAAATTCATCAATAAAATACCAGTCCAGATATTTAGACTTATTTCCCTTTTCCAAAATATCTTCAAATGCAAAAAATTCATTTCCTGTATGGTTAAACACCGCATCCATAACCACTTTCATTCCATATTCATGCGCTTTTTGTACCAGCTCTTTAAGATCCTCTGCTGTTCCGAATGAGGGATCTATCTGATAATAATCAATGGTATCGTATTTATGGCTTGAATTTGATTTAAAGATTGGTGTCATATATAAAACATCAATTCCAAGACTATGGACATAATCCAGATGTTCTATAATTCCTCTGAGATCACCATGCAGATTATCCATAGACGTAACTGGTGCTTTATACCATACTTCCTTGTCTACCGGCTGTGATGATGCAAAGCGGGACGGAAAAATCTGATATACGACCTTATTTTCTGCCCACTTTGGCACCACAAACATTTCTTCCTCCCGTAGATTCTGCGGGCAGTCAAACATTCTGTCCCTGTTTGTAATACATTCCTTACTAAACTCATAATTGCCGTAATATACTTTTTCCCCCTGCATATCCGTAAATTCAAAAAAATAACGGAGACATATCAGATGCATCTGGATCTGTGCTTCATAATAATCCTGAAACTGTGAGGTGGCAACCTTCTTCATTGGAATTGTCTTTCGTGTATCCTTCCATTCCATTGGTATATACTTATCCTCATAATGAAGAATTATTTCCTTTATATCATCTCTTTTTACCTGGATGCGTATCACAAATAAATCCTTATCTATTGCATAGCAGAATCTTTTGTCCATATCATGAATAATTGCAGAGTATTCCATTCATTTTCTCCTTTACATATTCTGTTTTCTTCTTTCATATTACTTACTTTTTCTATATCTTAACGTGATAATCCTGGCTTGTCTATAGATAACTTCCTCTGCAGCTTGCCGATTGATAAAAATATCCGAATCTTTATCTGGATCTGACCTGGATTTCGATTCTATCATACACCGTTTCAAACCGGGTGTTGCATCAGTTGATTGAAATGGACCAGATTGATAAAATCTGCTGGGGATGTGATACCTGGACAGTAGAAGAAAGCTATGGTTCTCTTCTTGCTTTCCGTTTTTCGATGTGTAAGATTTTGATATAAAATATAAAACACAGTTATTGCCTGGACGAAGCTCCCAGATATCATCATCAAGGTGTTTTGTGATAATTTCATTAAGCCGTGTACCATTATCTTCGAGGATCTGGATGTACAAACTGATCTGCCATTGGAATCTTCGTAAAATATCTTAACAGCTCCATTTCAATTTCAACTAATTTTTCATCCGAATCTCTGTTATCCGTCTTTTCTGTCAATGACATTTTCTCCTTTTCCCTGAACGAAAAAAATCACCCAGACTAGAATTTTTAATCTAATCTGAGTGATGCTTCGTCAGGCCTGTTTTCATCTCTGTAAAGCACCTTTCGGTGCTCGTCCGGTGCTCGGAGCACCCGGAGGATATAACCATTCCGTTCCATCGAGTTCACTCAGTTGGCCACCATTACGATTCAGCTTCGTAACAATGATCACTTGGTTTTCTTATTAGATTAACTATATTATAACGTGCTGTAGGTCGGATGTCGATGATTTTTTGACCATATTTATTGTTTTATATGTTACTTCTCTATTAGTTCTGCAAACTTGAATCTATTACTCCAAAATAACCGGAAGCATAATCATAATAATTCCAAATAGGGCAAATAGAATACCACCTATTTTTGTTGTTTTCAAGTAAAACTCAGATGGTTCATCTGCACGATAAGATTTCCATTCTTCTGTTAATTTCCATATTAAGCCCGGCTTTAAGAAGATAAACATACCTAACGCAAAGATTATGATTCCACCACCAATAGACCACCACATAGTTACCACCTCCTTTAGCAGTCGAGTAGACTTACACCTCACAATGTAAACCCCTCACAGAACCGTATGTGCGGCTTTCCCGCATACGGCTCTTCATAATAATATTTACAGTCTCAAAACAAG
>OGOV01000486.1_pt1 | contig 40110 bp, 27 predicted proteins | sample 1552711 | NCBI WGS metagenome assembly OGOV01 (sample SAMEA2580216, study PRJEB22360) | human gut metagenome | biome: human gut; feature: human-associated habitat; material: faeces | place: Denmark | collected 2008/2010 | reverse complement strand
TGAGTTGCTAAGTTGCTGAGTTACTGAGTTGCTAAGTTGCTAAGTTGCTGAGTTGCTAAGTTGCTGAGTTACTGAGTTGCTAAGTTGCTAAGTTGCTGAGTTGTTGCACTCTTAAACTCCAAAACTTCATAACTCTTTAACTCTTTAACTCTATAACTCTATAACTTAGTAACTCTATAACTCAGCAACTCTTTAACTAAATTCCTGTATAATTCGAGGGAGTAATCTGTTTCAGAGTTTTTTTCAGTTCAGCTGAAATATCGAGTGTGTCGATAAATTCTGCGATAGATTCCTGTGTAATTTTATTGTTGGTACGTGTCAAGGCTTTCAGTGCTTCGTAGGGGTTGGGATATCCTTCACGGCGCAGAACGGTTTGAATGGCTTCGGCCACGACCGCCCAGTTTTTTTCGAGATCTTTTTCGATCGCTTCTTTATTGATAATAAGCTTGTTCAACCCTTTCAAAGTCGATTTGACAGCAATAATCGTATGGGCTAAAGGGACACCGATGTTCCGCAGTACGGTTGAGTCGGTGAGATCTCGTTGAAGACGTGAAATCGGCAACTTATTACTCAGGTGATCGAATATGGCATTGGCGATGCCCAGGTTACCTTCTGAATTTTCGAAATCGATCGGATTTACTTTATGGGGCATAGCGGACGAACCGACTTCACCGGCTTTGATTTTCTGTTTGAAATAAGTCATCGAGATGTAAGTCCAGAAATCCCGGTCGAGGTCGATAATAATATTATTGATCCTTCGAAGGTTATCGAACAGAGCTGCAAAATTATCGTAATTGGAAATCTGGGTCGTATATTCCTCACGCTCCAACCCCAACTTATCAGCCACAAAATTATTGCCGAACGACTTCCAATCGTAACGGGGGTAGGCCACATGATGGGCATTGTAATTCCCCGTCGCTCCGCCGAACTTGGCTGTAATGGGGCACGCTTTAAGCATCTCCAACTGGCGTTCCAGACGATAGACAAATACCATAACTTCTTTCCCCAAACGGGTAGGCGAAGCAGGCTGTCCGTGTGTCTTGGCCAACATGGACACGTCGTTCCATTCCTCGGCATACGCGCGAAGCTGGGCTATCAGTTCCTCCATCTGGGGATAGTAACATTCCTCCAAAGCTTCTTTGATGGACAAAGGAACCGATGTATTGTTGATGTCCTGAGATGTCAGGCCGAAATGAATGAATTCCTTATAAGCTTCAAGACCTCCTATTTTATCAAACTCTTCCTTGATAAAATACTCCACAGCCTTCACATCATGGTTCGTCACGCTCTCTATTTCCTTCACCCGTCCGGCATCCGCTTCCGTGAAATTCCGGTAGATGTCACGCAAACGGGAAAACAAATCATGATTGAAATCAGCCAACTGCGGCAAAGGCAATTCGCACAAAGTAATAAAGTATTCAATCTCTACACGCACGCGATAGCGAATAAGCGCGTATTCAGAAAAGTAGGAAGCCAAAGCCTCTGTTTTACCTCTATAACGGCCGTCTATCGGAGAAATAGCCGTCAACAAATCCAATTCCATAAAAGTAATACGTATTATTTATGCTACAAAAATAGTTCATTTTATCGATTCGCACATATTAAAATAGAGAAAAGTTATCGAAAAAACAGAGATTGATGACATAAAACAAAAAAGACACCTTCCAAGTGTCTTCCTGCGTGGTGGGCGCTGAGGGATTCGAACCCCCGACCCTCTGCTTGTAAGGCAGATGCTCTGAACCGGCTGAGCTAAGCGCCCCTCTCTTTCGTTTCAAAAGCGATGCAAAGGTACGCCTTTTTTTCGTTTCTGCAAATTTTTGACGCACTTTTTTTTGCACCAAAAGGTAAAGTTATCCGCCCGAAGTATCCTCAAAGAGCGGATAGCTACTAACATTTCCACCCCAAACGTACCGCACCCCCGACCTGAAGATACAGCAATTCGGGTATTCTTTTCCGTAATTCATATACCATTATAATGGAGAGAAACCGATAACTTTGCATTATCATTTTAACAGAACGGACATGACATTAGAACGATTTCAACAGATGATTGCAACAGGCAAGCCCTTGGCCGGCGAGGAAATGATTACTTTCATGCGCGAACAGAGCGATGCCACCCGCCGTTTGCTCTTCGACTTGAACGGCTCTTACCACTCTCCCGAAGAAATTGTCGCCCTGTTCAGCCGGATTACCGATAACAAGGTGGACGATTCCTTTCACCTATTCCCTCCCTTTTATACCGATTTCGGGAAAAACATCCATCTCGGAAAGAATGTCTTCATCAATTCCTGTTGTCAGTTTCAAGACCAAGGTGGCATCTTTATTGGTGACGGTACTTTGATTGGGCATAGCGTGGTGATGGCTACGCTAAATCACGGCTTTGCCCCCGACGACCGTCAGAACCTTTATCATTCGCCCATCCATATCGGAAAAGGTGTATGGATAGGCGCACATGCCACCATCTTGGCGGGCGTGACCATTGGAGACCACGCCATCGTAGCGGCAGGTGCGGTGGTAAACAAGGACGTTCCTGCACGTGCCATAGTAGGAGGAGTACCGGCCAAAGTGATAAAGTACATCGACCGTACCATAGACCTTTGAGTAACAGTATTTACGCCTCGGCATCGCTCATTCCTGCATTTTGGAGTGTGGATTGTTCATAAAAAAATCCGTCGTAGGAGCAAAATCCCACGACGGACGGTATTCATTTCTTTCCGGACTATATCATTTTCCACTAAAACGGGCAGCCTGCTCGGCAATCAAGGCCTCATCGTCGAAATAATTTATCTTCATGGCCTTACGCACGGTCTTTTCCTTGCCCTTTGCGCGGATGCCCTTCCATATCGCCTTGTGCAGCGCCTCGAAGATTTTCACTCCGTAGCCCAGTTTCGCAAGGTCGCTTGCGCAGGCCAACCCGGCCGGGCCGCTGCCGATGACGGCGACCTTGTGCCCGTTGCGGGGTGCGGCCTGTGCCGCGGCGGCGCCGTGTTCGAGCTTCCAGTCGCCGATGAAGCGTTCGAGTTTGCCGATGGCGACCGGTTCGCCTTTGATGCCCAGGATGCAGGAGCCTTCGCACTGGCTCTCCTGCGGGCAGACGCGGCCGCAGATCGAGGGCAGCGAACTGTCGCCGGCGATGATGTCGGCGGCCTGCTGCAACTCCCCGGTATGCAAGGCTCCGATGAAGTCGGGGATGCGGATGCTGACGGGGCAGGCTGCCACGCAGCGGGGATTCCTGCAGTGCAGGCAGCGCGACGCTTCCAGCCTTGCCTCGTCAAGGTCGTAACCATAGCAGACCTCCTCGAAGTTGGTCGCGCGGATTTGCGGGTCTTGTTCGCGCACGGGGACGCGCGGTATCTTGTTTGCCATTGTCGTGTATGCTTTGGGGACTCCCGGGGTGTGCGTCCCGGGCGGTGTCTATTTATCCAGTCCTATTTTACATTGGTGCCCGGCGGCGCGTTCGGCCTCGATGGCCGCGGCGCGCTGTTCCTGCGTGCGGTACATGCCCTGCCGGCGCATGGCTTCGTCGAAATCGACCTCGTGGCCGTCGAATTCGGGGCCTTCGACGCAGGTGAAACGCGTCCTGCCGCCGACCGTCACGCGGCAGGCACCGCACATGCCCGTGCCGTCGACCATCAGCGCGTTGAGCGACACGGTGGTTTTGAGCCCGTATTTTTTCGTGGTGAGCGCCACGAACTTCATCATGACCATGGGCCCGATGGCGACACATTCGTCGTAATGCCGGCCCTGTTTTTCGACCAGCTCCTCGACGACCTGCGTGACGAGCCCCTTGAACCCTTCCGAACCGTCGTCGGTGGCGATGTAGAGGTTTTCGGCTACGGCACGCATGGCGTTGGTATAGATGAGCATGTCGCGGGTCTTGGCGCCGATGATGACATCGGCCGCGACGCCGTGCTCGCGGAGCCATTTGACCTGGGGGTAGACCGGGGCGGTGCCCACGCCGCCCGCTACGAAGAGGTAGCGCCGCCTGCGGAGCTCGCCGGGCTGCATCGTTACGAATTCCGAGGGGTGTCCCAGCGGGCCTGCGAAATCGGCGAAGGCATCGCCCGCATCCAGCGAGCATATTTTGCGTGTCGAGGCGCCGATAGCCTGCGTCACGATGGTGACGCTGCCCTGCGCGGGGTCGTAGTCCGAGATCGTGAGCGGGATGCGTTCGCCGTGCTCGTCGGCGCGGACGATGACGAACTGCCCGGGTTGCGCCGAATGTGCGACGCGCGGTGCGAGGACTTGCATCAGCCAGATGCCCTCGGCGAGGAGTCTTTTTTCAAGTATCGGGTACATCAATATATTTTTTCCGGCCGCTGCCATCGGGCGGGAGCCGCATTTTGTCGTTATTCTTCGATGATGGCCGTCACCCTCAGCCGCCGCATCGGGCGCAGCGGGTCGTTGGTGACGATCATCACGAAATCGGTCAGCACGCCGAAATCCTGTTCGCCCGGGTCGACGGACACCCTCGCCGTGAAGGAACTGCCCGCCGGGATGCGTTGTCCGGGGACGAGCGTCGTGGCGATCCTGCCGTTGGTTTCGACGGCGCGCACGACCAGTTCGGCACTGCCCGTATTCGAGAGCGTAAAGGTACGTTCCTGCCTGGGGGCACCATGCTTTACCGGGCCAAATTTAATAATATTTTCGATTATCTGTGCTTTCGGGGCGTTTTGTCCTTCGGCGCCTGTTGGCGTCCGGTCGATGCCGATGCCGTGGGTGACGATCGCCGTGCCGTTGGTGCGGCCGTCGACGCGCACCTCGAGGGCGTCGCGCAGCGTGCCGTAGCGGGGATCGGTCTCGGGGATGAGGTAGGCAACGTTGATCGATCCCTGTTCGCCCGGTGCGATCTCGCGCGGGGCGGTCACCGTCAGCAGCCCGCTCGATTCCAGCGGGCGCAGTTCGAGCCGGATGGTTTTGCCCGAGGTGTTTGCATAGCCGATGGCGGACTGTACCTGTTGCCCGGGGCGGATGTAGGAGAAGGCGTTGAGGGTCGTGGAGAGCCGCAGCCCTCCGCCCGCATCGACCGGGTAGAGCTCCTCGGTGGATTTCATGCGCGGCGTGACATTGCCCCGGATGGTGAGCGTGGCGACCTTTTTCCGCTCGGAGGAGTAGACGCCCAGTTCCTTGGTGAAGGCGCCGGGGCGGTTGGCCGGGTCGAATGTCACCTTGACGGTGGTTTTCTCGCCGGGGCGGATCGGACGCTTGGTGAATTGGGGTACCGTGCAGCCGCAGGTGGTGACCACGTCGAGGATCACTACGGGCGTATTGCCGCGGTTCTCGCCCGTGAAGGTATGGCTCACACGGCCGTCGGTTTCGCGGATCGTGCCGAAATCCCAGGTGTCGGGGGTAAAGACCAGTTGTGCCTGCGCCGCCGTTGCGAAAGCGCAAAGAGCCAAGAGTGTGAGGAGGATATGTCGTCGTGCCGTCATGGTGCTGATTGGTGTCTATGATGCAAAGGTACATTTTTTGAGAAAAAATCGTGCAATAATTTTGCGGGAATGAAATTTTGCTATATATTTGCACTCCGAAACGGTTGAAAAACCGATTTCCGAATGCCTGAATAGCTCAGTTGGTTAGAGCACATGACTGTTAATCATGGGGTCCTAGGTTCAAGTCCTTGTTCAGGCGCAGATGCGCGAGGGTTGCGTAAGGTTCTTTCAGAAACGCCTGCAGGGTAGGTGATAAAAAGAATGAAAAATTTCGATGAAAAATTTGGAATTCATGTATTTTGAATTACCTTTGCAGTCCCAAGCCATTCACTACGGGAGCTTAGCTCAGCTGGTTCAGAGCGTCTGCCTTACAAGCAGAGGGTCGGGGGTTCGAATCCCTCAGCTCCCACAACTGAAAATCAGCCACTTACAGTAATGCAAGTGGTTTTTTTTGTTCCGGGAGCATAGCTCAGTTGGTTTAGAGCGCCTGCTCGACAAGCAGGAGGTCTGCGGTTCAAATCCGCATGTTCCCACCAATGAAAATCAGACAGTTGCAGAAATGCAGCTGTCTTTTTTTTGTGCTATTCTCGTGTATTTCAGCGTTTTTCAGCTGTCTGGTTAAACCGGAAGTCAAACCGGGAAACCACTTGGCGGCAACTGTTCGTATTTTGTGCTGCCAGCCAAAAATGCTGCAAGCGAAGCTTATCCGTCGATGACTTGGTGGTCAATGCGTTGGTTGTGGATGGCGAAGCCGTCTTGGAAAATGGAAATACGAAACAGAAAAGATGGCAAAGGCGTTGTACCGAGCGGGATCCGGTGTCTTATGTCATTCGAGACGCCTAAAACGACCCGATCTATCTCCTTCCCGAACTTTTATTCCGGCATAGTTGCAAATCTCATTTTTTTGATTTAAATTTATATGTGGAATAATACATAGTACTTAATAAATCCGGGTTCGTTTGCCGTCGATTCGTTGTCGTGCGATTGCAGCGGCCCGGAATGTTTTTATGGTGAGTGGATGGTTCCTGATTTATAATAGTATTGTGTAATATCCCCGATTGCGTCACGATCTCACTGTAATAGCCTATGAAATTCATATCGGTACGAAGTACATTGATATTTATCGTTTGTGCAGGTATCACGATCTCTTCCTCGGCGCAATCCGGGGCAGACCGGCCTTTGCCGCAGGATTCGGTTCGGGAGAAGGTTGCGAGCCGGACTTAGATCCAGCTCCGCCTGACGCTCGACAAGGCGATCTATTCGGCGCAGAACCATTCGATCGCCGCGATGGTCGCCAAATATACGTTTCTCTCCTCGTACTGGTCGTTCCGCTCCTACCAGGCGAGCCGGCTTCCGTCGCTCAACCTGAGCGGCGAGGTGCTGAGCTTCGACCGTTCGCTGCGCCTGTTGCAGGATTACGACACCGGAGAGATGCGTTATCTGGAGAACTACAACCTGCAAAATCGATGTGGCCTGCCGCATTACCTATTCCGAAGATCCCCTCACCGGGGTGCGACGTCCCGGACGATGGTGGAAGGCGGTCGAATGAACCGACGGGCGGATCATTCCTTGATTGTCAACTCTTCGGCGCGGAGTTTTGGGACGTAATGCGTGCCGTTTTCGCGGTAATAGGTGTGGCTGTCGCTGGGGCCTATGGGCACCAATTCGATCTTTTCGATGCCTTTGCCGACGGCGAGGATCAGCAGCGGTTCGTAGGCCAGGTGGAATTCCTGTTTGATCCGCTCCTTGTCGAATGCGCCGATGCAGATGCCGTTCAGGCCGATCTCCGCTGCCTGGAGCAGCATGCTCTGGGCCGAGATGCCCAAATCCATGTCGACGTAGCGGTTCTCTTCGACTGTCGAGCAGATGATGATAAAGGCATTCGGCTCGGTACCCGGAAAGGGCAGGCGGAGTGCGGGCAGGGCTCCGCCAAGGCGGATGTGCGGCAGGACTTTGTGGGCTTCGTCCGCCAGCACGGGGCGGAACCGGAGCACTTGCTGGTTGCGCGCCGAGGGGATCCTGGTATTCACCTCGATCATGCGCCGGAGCTGATCCTCGCGTACGACGAACCCGGTGTCGTAACCGCGGTGGCTGCGGTTTTTCAGCAGTAACCGTCCCAATGTCGCCAGCGGCCTGCGGTTGCTCTGCCCCGATGCCTTGCGGGCCATGTACTCTTCCATTTTTCTGCCTAAATAATCGTCTGCCATTTTTGTCCCTCCGTTTGTGACGTGAGGCAAAGATACGAAAAATAGCCTGGAAACGGTTGCTGTGCCGGCAATCTTTTTCCGGGAATTCGGCCGCTTCCCCTCCTTCATGTGTGCGGTTCCCTGTTCTCTTTGCGTGCTTCGCCTTCCTCCTTTTTCATACGGTCCCTCCGTTTCTTATCCGGTGCCCCCCCCCTCCCTCCCTGTGTAAATAAAAAGCGGGCAGCCCTGTGGCTGCCCGCTCGATAGATGAGGCCGGGAGGGTCAATAACCCTCGGCTTCGGTGAAATCGTTGCTCTCGTTGAAGCGCGTCTGCGTGTAGGCATGGTTGAAACTGTCGGTCGCACGAACCACGATGCCGGTCGCTTCGGGATTTTTCAGCTTGCACTGGTATTGGTGGTAGCAGGGGCTGGTGCCGCTTTCCACCGGATGTTTCTCGACCCCGATGTGGTAGCCGCGGATCCAGCGGTCGCCGTAGCTCTGCGACATCTCCGTCATAACGCTCCACGTCTTGCCGCCGTCTTCGGACAGTTCGACTTTCCAGGTCGTGCCGTCCATTCCGGAAGTGAAGACGTTGGCTACGACCACGTCCGCCCCGACATCGTATTTGTAGGTCGCATAGGGGCCTGCGAACTCGGCGTTGCCGCGATAGAGCCGTATCTGGTAGTCGTCGGCGCGCTGCGAGGCCTTGAAATAGGTGTCGATGATTTTCGTGCCGTCGATCTCGTAGACCATGAACCCGTTGGGCGTGCCGTCGCCGCCGCATGTCGAACGCCAGAAATAACCGCACGTGCCGCCGTGGATGCGTTCGAAGAGTTTGTGCGAGCGCATGTGGTAAGGCTGGAAATAGTGCGTATGGGCGCACATCAGGATGGGGTTCTTATACCTGGAGATCATGTCGAGCACCTTTTTGCGGTTGAGGTAGCCCGTGTTGTCGCGCAGCGGGATGTGGTAGTAGAGGATTACCATTTTATCCGTCGGGACGAAGCTGAGGTCTTTCTCCAGCCATGCCACCTGCTCGTCGGTGAAGCCGCCCGTGTATTCCGTGCCGGTGAAGATGATGTTGTCCATCGCTATGAAATGCACGTCGCCGCGGTTGAACGAGTACCAGCGCGGCCCGAGCACGTCGCGGTAGGTGTCGCCCGTATAGTCCACCGAACTCTTGTCGTGGTTGCCGATCGTGGTGAAGAACGGGACGCCCGTCTCGCCGAAGGCGCGTTTCATCGAGGTGAAGGTCTGGGCGTCGCCTTTACCCAAGATGTCGCCAAGGGCGATGCCGACCTGCGGGATCGAGTATTTCGCGCTGATCTTTTTCACATCGGGTACGGCTTCCGTGCGGAACCGCTGGATATGGTCGCTGTTGTCGGGCTGCGGGTCTCCCAGCCCGAAGAGCAGGAACCGTTTGTCGCTTTGGGTGAGTTTGGTGAGCGTGAAGTCCGCCCGGTAGGGTTTCGAACTGCTTCCGGTGACGGAGTTGGCCGCCTGGTAGGCACCCTGGTAGGAGCCGAAGTTCGCCTGTGCCGGGATTTCGTAGCCCGAAGGTACCGAAATGAATACGTGCTTGGCGTTGGGGTCGCGCACGATCTGGTAGACGCCTTTCTTGTCGCTCGCCACGACGCTGTACCCGTCGCTCACGACGACCCCTTCGAGGGGGTTGCCCTCCTTGTCGCTTACCAGTCCGTAGAGGGTGATGCCCTTGTCGGGCGTGATCTCCGTCGTGCCGTTTCCGTTGCCGTCGTCGGGCTTGGGGAGCTCGGTGAGCATTTTGTCGTCTCCCTCGCACGCCATCATCGTTGCGGCTATCAGGGCCGTGAGCGCGAGGCTGAGCGTCCTGCGGAGCCGTGTGAAGATTGAATCGTTTTTCATAGTCTGTTTTACTGTCAGCCCGACCGCCGGTTCGGGCGGTCGGGCCGGTGATTGTCAATTACCAGTTGGGGTTTTGCGGAATGTTGGCCCGCTGCAACTCTTCGGTCGGGATCGGGAAGAGGTAGTGCTTCTCGAGGAATACGCGGTCCTCCTTCCAGAAGCGTTCCATGCGGTAGGTTTTGCCGCCCACCGATATCTTGCCGTTGGGGTCTTCCACGGGGCGCATGCCGCAGATGCGGTGCTGCGTCTTGGGGTAGGCGCCGTATTTGTCGAAATACAACTGTGCCTTCTGGTCGTTCGTCCCCTGGATCGAACTCCACTGGGCATCCTTGGCCAGTTCTTCGGGGCTGGTCGGTTCGAGGTAGAACCGCGTCGAGAAGAAGCGGCTCTTTTCGTGGTAGAGCTCTACGCGGCGTTCGCGCAGGATGTAGTCGAGCAGTAACTCCTTGTTGGTCTGCGCGGCCGGCGGGATGGGGGCCATGAACGAACGGGCACGCAGCTCGTTCATCAGGTTGTAGACCTCGGGGGTGGCGCCCTTCGAGCGGGTGACCGCTTCGGCATAGACCAGGTAGATCGTCGCCAGGCGGATCAGCGGCGCGTCGAAGTTCCAGTTGCCCGACATGCCCTTGGTGTAATAGCCGTCGAAATATTTGCGGGTGAAGTAGCCCGTCGACGTGGAGTTGGCGGCGTTGATGGCGTCGGCTCCGGTGGCCGTGTTGATCCACTTGCCCTTGAACATGGATCCGTGGTAGATGATGTCGCGGTAGAAACGCGGGTCGCGGTTGACATAGGGGTTGCCGTCGTCATAGGCCTTGGCCATGTCCTGCTCGGAGATCAGGCTGCCGTAGAGCGCCTTGTGATTCTGCTTGAGCGCATAGATCGGATAGCCGTAGCCGTCGGGGCCGATCACCTCGTATTCGTCCACCTGATCCTGTACGGGTACCTCGCGTGCCTGTCCCTGCGCCGAAGGCGGGTACATGTCGTTGTGGTAACCCACGGTCTTGCAGTGGAGGTGGAAGAAGATCCATTCGGCCTTCTTGGCGTCGTTCATCGTGCGGTGGAACAGCTCCCAAAGACGGCTGTAAACCGCGCCGTTGCTCTGATCCGTGCCGCCCGAGTCGGTCGTCTGGCTTTTGGGCGAACCCTGGTAGAGCGAGTAGCGTTTCTGCCCCTCGGCCTCGAAATCCATCACGGCCTTGGCGGCTGCGGCTGCGGCGTCCCAACGCGCGGGGTCGTACGACTGGTAGACCGACGCATAGTTGCGGGTGTCGCCTTTGAGCGTCGACCCGTTGTAGAGCGGCGTGGCTGCGATCCAGAGCGCCATGGCCTTCAGCGCAAGGCAGGCGCCTTTCTCCACGCGGCCGAACTGATCCATCAGGTTCTGCGCCGGGACGCGGGCATAGGCCTCGTCGCAGTCGCGGCAGATCTTCTCGACGATCGTATGGATGTTCTCGCGTTCGAACGGCGGCAGTGCGTTGGGGTTTACCGTATAGTCGACGTAGGGGCATTCGCCGTAGCTTTTCAGCACGCAGTAGTGCAGGTAGGCGCGGATGAAGAGCACCTCGCCGATACGCTGCGAAAGCGTGCCGGGGCGTGCCTCGGAATCCGGGGTGTTGTACTTCTCGATACCTTCGAGGATGACGTTGGCGCAGCGGATGTCTTCGTAGAGTTTGGGCCAGAAGGTGTGGCAGGCGCCGGAGTTGGTCGTGGCGTTGCACGAGGTGTAGAGCTGGGAACCCGGTTCCCAGTCGCCGTCGTTGAACTTGTTGGACCACCCGTTCTCGGCCGAAGAGCCTTCGCATTCGTCCGTGAGCGCCGAGTCGCTGAAGAAACGGATGTGTACGAGCGGCTGGTCGGCGGCGCGGGCGTAGAAGTAGAGCCGGTTGATCAGGCTTTCTGTCTCGTTGAAACGCGAGAATATGTCCTGATCCGTTTTGTCGCCCTGCGGGGTCTTGTCGAGGAAATCCTCGCAGGAAGCCATCAGCGTGACTGCAAAGCAGCTACAGAGCAGATATAAGATTTTTTTCATTGTCATTGGTTTTTGTTGGATTAGAAGGTCATGTTAAGGCCGATGTTGATGACACGCTGTACGGGGAACCAGCTGCCGTCGCCGTTCTTGATCTCGGGATCCATGTCGACGTCGCCCAGGTTGTCGAACGTGAGCAGGTTCTGTCCCTGCACGTAGATGCGGACGTTCTGGATGCCGGCTTTCGAAGTCCAGGCTTTGGGCAGCGTGTAACCGATCTCGACGTTCTTCAGGCGGATGTACGAAGCGTCGTAGAGGAAGAGGCTCGAATACTGCTGTTTATTGTTGTTGTGGATGCCGTAGTGCAGGGCGGGGTATTTCGCCGTAGCTGCCGTTTCGGGCGTCCAGCGGTCGAGGTGCATCCGGCGCACCTTGCCGATACGCGACTGGTCGTAGAGCGGGAAATCCCATACGGCCGGGCCGCTCAGCTGTACGGAGCAGAGCGCCGAGCCCTGCCACAGCATGCTGAAGTCGAAGCCCTTGTAGGAGAGTCCCAGCGGAATGCCGAACTGGATCTCGGGCGTACGGGGGTTGCCGATGGCTGCGCGGTCGTAGTTGTTGACCACACCGTCGCCGTTGAGGTCTTTGTAGACCACGTCGCCCGGCTGTACGGGCCCCCAGATGGCGAATCCGCTGCCGCCGTTCATCGCGTTCAGGCGGTCGGCCTCGCCCTGGTCGGCCACGAAGTGGTCGAAGATGTAGCAGAAATTCTCATCGAGGCGTTTGCCGGTCTGGTAACGCCACGGGCAGTCACGGCCGTTGTTGTCGATGTAGGAGATTTCGTTGCAGTATTTTATCTTGTTGCGTGCGAACGTGAAGTTCGGGCGGATGTAGTAGCGGAAATGCTGCCCGATATGACCGTTCCAGCCGATTTCGAATTCGACGCCGTGGTTGTCGACGATACCCGAGTTGACGATCGGGGCGACCTGCCCGACGATGTAGGGGAACCCGACCTTGTCATCTGCCGAGAGCGAGGTGAGGATGTCGTAGCGGTGCTCCTTGAAGACATCGAGCGTGAAGGTCAGCCGCTGGTTGAAGAACTGGGCGTCGATACCGAAGTTGAACTTGCGGGCCTTCTCCCACGTCAGGTTCGGGTTGGCGAACACGCCCTCGACCAGGTAGCTGGTATAGCCGGCCTCGGTCTCGCCGAAATAGGTGGTCATGCCGTCCGACGACTTGTAGTACTGCAGGTAGGAGAAACGGTTGCCCGAGAGCTGGTCGTTACCCACCAGACCGTACGATGCGCGCAGCTTGAGGTGGTCGAGCCACTTTACGCCCCTCATGAATCGCTCCTGCGTGATGACCCAGCCGACGGCGCCTGCCGGGAATACGCCGTAGCGCTTTCCGCGGGCGAAGTTCTCGGAGCCGTTGTAGCCGATGTTGAACTCGAAGAGGTACTTGTTCCGGTAGTCGTAGGTCGCGCGGCCCGAAAATCCCATGTAGCGGAAGGGAACCTGGTTGCTGATGACCTTGTTCTGCAGGTAGAAGAGCAGCATGCCCGACACGTTGTGGTCGCCGAATTTGCGGGCGTAGTCCAGGCGCGCCTGAAAACGCGACGTCCCTTCGGGCGAGCCGTGGCTGATGCTGTTGCTTTGCGCATCGTCCGTGGTTCGCTGGTTGGCGGTTACATAGGTGCCGTTCTTGATCCAGTAGTCGGCGTTGTTCTTCCACTCGTCGATACTGTATTCGGTGGGGAGCATCCACGTCGAATAGCCCGGGTAGGTCAGGTTGCCCGTGCTGTGGGTCGGCACGCTGTTGTTGATGGTGTGCTGGTTGTAGGTGTCGTAGGAGAACTGCGCGGCGACGCTCAGGCCCTTGGTGATGAAGTCCAGGTCGTGGCTCAGTTTGAACGATCCCTGCAGGTAGCGGCGCGTACGTTTGCTGAAGCCGGTGCGGTTGAGCTGCCCGAGCATGTTGTAGCGGTAGTCGTTGTCGGCATAGAGCAGGTAGCCGCCGTTCTCCTCGAAATCGGCCTGGTTGACGTCGTTGTGGTTGTTGGGCAGGATGATCGGCAGGTAGGGGGGCTGCGTGTTGGCCAGCGAGATGATGTTGGCCGCCGTGGCGCCCGGATAGTTGTATTCCGTGACGCGGGCGCCCAGGTCGACCGAGATCTTCAGCCGCTTGGTGGCGTCGACATCGACGTTGGCGCGGAAGTTATAGCGCAGGAACTTGTTGACGTTGTCGGAGTTCGAATGCTTGTAGTTGCCGCCCTGGTTGTAGTAGCTGCCGAGGATGAAATAACGGGCGCGGTCGGTGCCGCCTCGTACCGAAAGGCTGTAATCCTGGAGGATCGACGGTTTGAATGCGTAGTCGAAGTAATCCCAGTTGTAGCCCAGGCCGTCGGAGTTGTCGCCCTTGGCGCGGCGGAAGTTGCTGATCGTCTCCTGGGAGAAGAGCGATGCCGAGCCGGGATCCAGCGAGGGGTTGTCGTTGAGCATCGCCTCGTTGTAGAGGGTCGCATAGCCTGCCGAACCCAGGTAGTCGGGGTAGCGGATCGGTTCGCTGACACCCACCGACGCCTTGAAATCGACGGTCGGCTTTTCGCCCTTTCGGCCGCGCTTGGTCGTGACGATGATCACGCCGTTGGCGCCGCGGATACCGTAGGGTGCCGTCGCCGAAGCGTCCTTGAGGATCGTGAAGGTCTCGATCTCGTCCGGGGAGAGGTAGCTCATGTCGCGCTCGATGCCGTCGACGATCATGATCACGTCCGACTTGCCGTAGGTCGATTTACCGCGAATGTTGAGCTGTGCGGCGTCGTTACCCGGTTCGCCGCCGTTGAACTGGTTGACCAGCAGGCCCGGCATGCGCCCGGCCAGCGCATTGTTGATGTTGGCAGTGGGGGACTGCTTGAGGTCTTTGGTGGTGATCGTCGAGATCGAACCGGTGATGGTCTCCTTCTTCTGTACGTTGTAACCTACCACCACGACCTCTTCGAGCGCCTTGCTGTCCTCGACCATCGTGATGTCGATCCTCGTGCGGTTGTTTACGCCTATCTCCTGCGGGGCATAGCCGATGTAGGAGACCATCAGCGTCGCTTCGGCGTAGGGAACCGTGATCGTATAGCTGCCGTCGGAGTTCGATACGCTGCCCGAGGAGGTGCCTTTGACGACGATGGTCACGCCGATCAGCGGGCTTCCCGCGTCATCCTTGATGATACCCGAGACCTTCAGCTGCGAGGAACGCGCCTGGGTGTCCGGGGCGGCTGCCGTCCTGTCCGGAGAGGCCGTGGCGGCCCCTCCCAGACAAAACAGACACAATATCAGTGTTATAATATGATATTTATTCATAACCGTATTGTATTCTTATTGGGTTTTACTCTCTTGTCGTGATTCTGATTGTCGTTTCCGCCGAATTGGTTTTGGAAGCCTCGTCGCATACGGTCTTCTTATCTTCGACACCCTTTTCCCAGGTTTTCTGGAAGACATAGACCGCTCCGATGCTGGTCGCCTGGTAGAGCGTCGCATCGATCGTGCACTTGCAGGTGCAGTTGGTGATTGTGGTGACCTTGTCATTTTCTATGGCGACGATACCTGCCACGATCGGGCGCCACTTGTCGGTTTTGTGGTTGGCCACTACCGTAATGTTGCCGTAGTTCTCGCAACCGTCGAACACGGCATTATCGTCTCCGGATACGGCGATGCCCGCGATGTCGCGCTCTACGGCCGCCGTGAGGTTGCCGCGGTTGATGCAGTTTTTCAACGTGAAGGCTCCGGCGACCTTGCCGGCGATGCCGCCCATGTAGAAGAGGTCGTAGTCGGCCATCGTGGGGCTGGTCATGTTACCTGTGTTGATGCAGTTTTCGATCAGGGCCGGCGACGCCACCTTTTCGGCAATGCCGATCAGACCGCCGACCGATGCCGTCGACGCCGCGATGTCGGCCTCGTTGCGGCAGTTGGTCATCCTGAGCGTATAACCCAGGCCGGCATCCGATCCGACGCAGCCTACGATACCGCCCGTGCGGCGATATTTCGTGCCGTTGGAGTTGTTGAACGTGATCTTGCCCTTGTTGACACAATTGTCGAACACGCCGTAGCCGGTGGCCAGGATACCGCCCAGCGAGTGGAACTGGTGCCCCGGATCGGCGAAGGTGACGGTGAAGGTGCCTTCATTGGTGCAGTTGCTGAACGTCCAGTTCGATTTCTCGGCATGGCCGAACAATCCTCCGTATTTGCCGGTGTCGACGGCGCCCGGGAAGTCGAAGCTGAAATTGCCTTTGTTCGTGCAGTTCACGAGCGATCCTTCCGTTTTGTCCGCGGTGCCTGCGACGATGCCGCCGATGAACTCCGTCCGGGCTGTCCCCGTGACGATGAATTCGCCGGTATTGTGGCAATCGGTGTAGACCGAACCGACGTTCGCCAGGCCGACCAGTCCGCCGAGATAACCTGCCGTGGCAACGGTTTTCGCCCCGGAGAAGGACAGTGTGGCCTTGTTGGTGACTTTCGTCAGTGCCGCACCGTCGTTATAGACGGCCAGCGTGCCGGCGACTACGGGGGTGGCTTGCGATACGGACATGCTGCCCGCCAGCGAGAGGTTCTTTATCTCGGCCGCTGCGTCGAGCGTGTGAAACAGGCCGAGTTCCTTCGAATCCTGATCCGCCAGCTTGACGGTGATCGTATTGTTCAGACCGTCGAAAGTCCCTTTGAACGGATTGGCGGCCGAGCCTACGAAGCTGGTTTGGGTAAGGGCGCTCAGATCGATGTCGCTGACAAGGACGATCCTGCCGCCGTTGGTGTAGGCGTCGAGCGGCGCCCCTTCGGTCACCGCGTTGCCGAAGGCTACGAACTCTTCGGGGGTTGAGATGCCCTTCCAGCTCAGGCGGACGCTGAACGATGCCGTGAGCTCTTCCGCCGAAACGGCTGCGAACTCTATCGTGCCCGCACCGGTGCAGTCCGCACCGTCGGCCGGAGCCGTGACTTTGAGCACCGAATTTTTGATGTCGAGTGCGATGTCCCAGCCTTTGAGCGCCGTGATGTCGCACGTGGCTACGTTGGTGACGGTACAGGGGATGTCGCGCTGCTCGCCGAAGGCGAATTTGTAATCGGCCTCGGCAAAGGAGATGATCGGCAACTTGGTCGAGAGTTCGACGGGGATCGACGCACCCTCGCCGGCCGTTCCGCGGACGCTCAGCGGCGTAACCTTGACGCTGCCTTCCATGGCCGGGTCGGCCTCCTCCTGCGTGGGCGCGGTGACGGTCAGCAGACCCGCATCGACATCGGCCGTGTAAGTCCATCCCTTGGGGACGCTTACGTCGAGCGACGCGGTGTTCTCGCTGGTGAATTCGAATTCCATGCTCTTCCCGTAGGAGAAGACATGGGTCTTCGAGGTCGTCTCTTCGTCGAATGTGAGCGTGATGTCGTTTTCCAGAGCGGCTACGGCGAGCGTATAGGTCTCCGTGCGGCCTGCCTGCGACTGTATTTCGATGACCACGTCGCCGCTGGCCTTGGCTCCCAGGTCGGAGGCTGGGGGGGCGGTGACCGAACAGCTCCGCGAGCTGGGGATCACGGTGCATTTCCAGCCTGTGGGCGGGGTGGCCACCGTGTAGGTGACGAATGCACTCTTTAAGGTATAGGTGGCCGTCGTGCCGAACCGCATGCTCTGGAGGCCCTCGATCAGGTTGCCCTCCGTGTCATAGAGTTCGAATACGATCGCACCGTCTTCTGCCTCTACATCCTCGATGCCGCAGGAGCTGCACAGCAATAGCGGTGCGGCAAAAAGCATGTAAATAAGAAAATGAAGAGATTTTCTCATAAATGAAAGTTTTAGGGTTGAATATTTGGATGAATGAATGGTTCGTAAAAGTCCGGTCGTAGTTTTTACTTTGTCATAGGCATCTTTGTATTTTAAAGGTTGGGAAAAAGATATTGAATGAGAAATAAATGAAAATCAAATAGAACTATAATGGATTTCTTATTGTGTTCTTTTGTGTTTATTTCAGAAGAAATTCCGCTTTGTTGTTTGTAAAAGTATGCTTTTGGAAAATGTGTGTCAACAGCATCAAAATGAAATATGAATGCGTATTTCCGACAATGAGCTGGTGGAAAGCATGTTATTTCCGATACCCGGGTGTTATTATATGAATCCCGTATGAATCGCCGGCGCGCGATTTCCGGCTGTCAGACGATCTCCATGATCCGGCGCTCGAATTCGGCGGGCGGGCATTTGGCGGCGTTCCGCAGCCGGTTGCGGTAGGTGTAGACCGTATTTATGGAGATATGCAGAAACTGGGCGATTTCGCTGTTGCCCGTGATGCCCAGCCGGATCACGGCCAGCAGCCGGAATTCAGTGTTGAGGCCGGGCGTTTTCATTTGCTCCCCGTCCCGCAGCAGTGCGTTGGCTTTTTCCACGAAATCGGGATAAAGCGATAGGAATACCCGGTCGAATTCGTGGAAGAACGATTTGTATTCCTGCTCGATGGGCGTAGGCGAGCGCAGCTCACGCAAAAGGCGCTCCTGCCCGAACGAGAGCGCAGTCTTGTAGAGGTGTGTGCGGTGACGTTCTAATTTGTTGATGTAGAACGTGCTGCGTTGCATGTAGTAACGCAGGTATTTGTCTTTGATGGTATTGGCCTGGGAGAGTGCCCGGGTGGCTGTTTCGTGGCGGAGGCTGCTGGCGGCGAGCTGTTCGCTGAGTTCGTGCAGCCGGGCGCAGGTTTGCGCGTGTTGCGTACGCAACTGTTTGATCAGGTGTTTTTGCCTGAAGGCGAGCGAGACGGCCGCCAGTAGAAGAAGTGCGCCCGTTGCGATGGCCGGCAGTGCGGCCTTGCTTTTTCGCGGGCTTCGGATGTGGGTGCCCCCTGCCGTTGCCGGCTCGGGGGCAGCGTTGCTTTTGCCGGCTTGGTCGCCGTTCGGGGCGTAGCGGATTGTTTGCTCCGGCAGGATGTTGCCGGTTCCCGAAATTAAAAGAGGGAAATCCCCCCCCCACGCATTGTGCGGGCGGTAACGTCGTTTTTCGGGACGCAGCAGCAGATCAGAAGGCCGGTAAGCAGAGCGAAATGACGGTTCATGTCTGGTCGAGGGTTAGGTTGTGGTACTACAAATATACATTATAAAATCGAGACTGTACGGGTTGTGCCCGGGCGGCGGCGTTTTTGGTGCTGTCTCAGTATGCCGCCGTCAGCCTTGTTGCTGCGGTAAAGCCGGCCCGGGCCATCGGGGCGCAATTGCAGTCGCCGCTTAGGGCATCCCCGGATGCCTGGTGTGCGGTTGCGTCAGTCACCCGGCCGGAGGCTGTCGCAGGACAAGTACGGCCGGTGGTGCCGACGACGATACCCTGACCGGCCGCGGATGTGCCGTACCCGTTTTGCAGGGCGAACGGCAGGGCGGGCGGTATGGACGGTCTCCTGCTGGGGAGGTAGGCCGAAAGAGTCCGGAATTTCTTTTCCATCGTTTTTAGGCTTTAAGATATGACAAATATATAAGTTTAATTTTAATACAAGTGTTAAAAAGAGATTAAAAGGAAATTTATTTTTGATTATTTGTTGTGTTTATGTTGTTATTTATCTTGCCTTTTATTACTTTTGTCCGCAACGTAGTCGAAGTCCGGTCAACTTCCATCCTCTTTCCATCATTCAATATTAAAGCAAGCAAATATGAAAATCATGCGATTTATCGGAATCGTCTTCGCGCTGTTTTCGGCGGGAAGCCCGTCGGATACGTCGGCGCAGGATTCCGGGAAAAAATACAAGGTCTATATGGTCTCCAATTCCCATCTCGACACGCAGTGGCGGTGGGACGTGAAAGCCACGATCGACGATTACCTATATAATACGGCTGTGCAGAATCTGGCGCTGCTCGAAAAATATCCGCATTACGTGTTCAATTTCGAAGGTGCCGTCAAGTACGAATGGATCAAGGAGTACTATCCGCACCTCTTCGAGCGCATCCGGAAATTCGTAGCCGACGGGCGATGGAACATTTCGGGGGCTTCGTTCGAGGCCAACGACCCGAACATGCCGTCGTCGGAGTCGTTTATCCGCAACATCCTGCTTGCACAGGAGTTTTATAAAAAGGAGTTCGGCATCAAGTCGAAGGATATGTTCCTGCCCGACTGCTTCGGATTCAGCCAGGTCATGCCGACGCTGGGACACCACTGCGGCCTGATCGGTTTCTCGACGCAGAAATTGTCGTGGCGCACCGAGCCGCTTGTCGGCGACTCCAAAACCCCGTTTCCGATCGGGCTCTGGGAAGGGGTCGACGGCGCCCGCATCATGGTGGCGCTCGAGCCGGGACGCTATTCGTGGAACGAGTTTCCCGAAGGGGATCTGAGCGCCAACGAGGAATTGGCCGAAAGCGCCCGGAAGTCGCCTTTCGGCATCGCTTACCGGTACTATGGCAACAAACTGGCGAACGGAGCCGGAGACCACGGCGGCTCGGCCCTGCCCCGCAGCATCCAGCTGCTCGAGGAGGGGATTACGAACGGCAAGGGGCCCGTGCAGCTTGTCAGCGCCACGTCCTCGCAGCTCTACGAGGATTATATGCCCTACGGGAACCATCCGGAACTCCCGGTGTTCGTCGGGGAGATGCCTCTCGACGTCCACGCTCCGGGCTGTTATACCTCCCAGGCCGAGATGAAGCGTTACAACCGCCGTAACGAACAGTTGGCCGATGCCGCCGAGCGTTCGGCCGTGATCGCCGACTGGATGGGAGCCGTACCTTATCCGAAAGAGGCGCTTAACGATGCCTGGAAGCGTTTCCTCTGGCACCAGTTCCACGACGACCTTACGGGAACCAGCATTTGGGAGGCTTATACCTATTCCTGGAACGACGAATTCCTGGCGCAGGGGCAATTCTGCGATGTGATCCTCGCCTCGGCCGGGGCTGCGGCATCCGTAATGGACACCCGCGCGAAGGGAAGTCCGGTACTGGTTTATAACCCCGCCGCTTATTCGCGCAGGAGCCTTGTCGAGGCGACGGTCGACCTGCCTGCGGAGGCCGAAGGGGTGGCCGTTTATGCGCCGGACGGGAAGACCGTTCCTGCGCAGATCGTTGCCCGCGACGGTGCCAGGGCGACCGTGCTGTTTGCCGCCGCGATGGAACCCGTAAGCTATGCGGTATACGACGTGAGGGCCGGCAAGGCCGGCAAGGGCAAGGTGCTCAGGGCTTCGGGCAATACGCTCGAGAACCGGGTCTATAAGGTGACGCTCGATGCCAACGGCGACATCGCCTCGGTCATCGACAAACGCAACGGCCGCGATTTGGTCGAAAAAGGCAGGGCCTTCCGCCTTGCGGTGCTGACCCCCAATGTGTCGAACCGCTATCCGGCATGGGAGATCCACAAGGCGACGCTCGACCAGACACCCGAACCCGTGGATACGGATGTCCGGATCAGCGTGGCGGAGTGCGGCGCCGCACGGGCCTCCCTGAAAGTAGAACGGCGGTACGGCGATTCCCGGCTGGTGCAGTATATCCGCCTGACCGACGGCGGGGACGACGAGCGTATCGATATCGTGGCCGACATTGACTGGAAGACGCCCGACGCCCTGCTCAAGGCCGAATTCCCGATGTCCGTTTCCGCCGAGGAGGCTGTCTACGACATCGGCATCGGCAACCAGCGCCGTCCCACCAACCACCAGCGGGCGCACGAAACATTCGCCCACCATTGGGCAGACCTCTCGGACGGAGACTATGGCATCGCCGTTCTGAACGATTCGAAATACGGCTGGGACAAACCCGCCGACAATACCCTGCGCCTGAGTCTGCTGCATACGCCTTCGACCGAGAAACGCTATGCCGACCAACGGGATCTGGATTTCGGACGCCATACGATGACTTACTCGCTCGTCGGGCACGATGGCGACCATAACCGCGCCGGGGTGGTGGAGAAAGGCGAGCTGCTCAATCAGCCGCTCCTCAGCTTCACGACGCCGAAGCATCCCGGGAAGCTGGGACGCAGGTTCTCTTTTGTCGCGGCTTCGACCCCGCAGATCGCCGTCAAGGCGCTTAAGAAGGCCGAGGACGGCAGCGGTTATATCGTCCGTGTATTCGAGACGACGGGCAGGGAGGTGCGCGGCGCCGAGCTGGCTTTCCCCGTGCGGATCGTTTCGGCCGAGGAGGTGAACGGAATCGAGGAACCGGTCGGGGAGGCACGATTCGAAGGCAACCGGCTGATCGTCGATGCCGGGCGTTTCGCACCCAAGACCTATAAGGTTACGCTGGCGGAGGCTCCCGTGGCCGCCCCCGCGATCGAGAATGCCTTTGTGGATTTTCCTGTAAACCAGAACTCCATTTCGAGCGACGCGTTCAAGTCCGTCGCCAAGGTGGATAAGGAGTGCAACTCCTATGCTGCCGAGCTCATGCCCGAAGTGATCGTCCATGGCGGCATCGAATACCGCCGTGGCGAACCCGACGTGAAAAACGTGCTGAACTGCAGGGAGGCCGTCACGGTCGATTTGCCGCAGGGCGATTATAACAAGGTCTACATCCTCGCATCGTCATCCAGGGGCGACCGCAAGGCCGTATTCGACGTCGACGGCCGCAAGTACGAGGCTGTCGTGCCCTATTACTCGGGCTTCCGCGCCCAGTGGGCCTGGGCCGACAAGACCAAGTCGTTCGTCAAGGATGGAACGATCGCCCATATCGGGAACCACCGGCACAAGATGAACGGCCGGAACGATGCCTATACCTTCACGTACCTTTATAGGCTCGGGTTCGATATCGCCTCCGGAGCCGGAAAGCTGACATTGCCCGAGGATGCCGACATCAATATTTTCGCCATCACGGTCTCCGGGAACCGGATCGACGGTACGCGGTGGGCTTGCGAGCCGCGTGCCCTGCCCGTGATTGAATAACGGAAAGACAGTCTATATGCGATAAGCCCGCTCCGGAACATCCGGAACGGGCTTATTCTCTATCCCTTTTTCAGTAGTCACGCGATCCGTAGCCGGGGATGCGCTATATGGAAACGGCCCTCTGAAATGCGGGCCGGGCGTCATTGCGGACGCGGGGGGGGCATTTACCGCCCGAAAAATTTTGCGATCCGGGTGGTCGCGGCAGCACCCAGGCGGAACCGTCCCCGGATATTTTCGCTTTGGGGCTGCCGGGCGGGGTTGTGCAGCCATTCGTGGAAGTCGACGTATATGCCTTTATTGATCATGAATTCGAAAGCTGCGTTCTTCAGCCTTTTTTCTTCGTTGTAACCGGACTGGATGTTGGCGATCAGGTCTTCGAACGCGGCAAAATTGTACGGGTTGGAAACTGGGATTTCGGCTGTGTAATGTTGCTTTTTCATAACTTTTATCTTTTTTATAATTGAAGTTTTGTTTCATCAATTCTAAACGACCCAAAGTATTCGGAATCGGCTCCCTGACAGCGTGTGTATGCACTGCAATTTTGCCGGCTTGTCCGGCGGGAAAATGGTCGGTATATGTTGCGTCGAAAATAATCGGTACAGCCTATTTTCGAATCCGGCTGTATTGCCGACAGGGGTGTTCACTGCCGCGATCGTGTCGGCAAAGGTAGGGACAATATGTTGAAATCCAAGCTTTTTGTGATGTTTTTTTGATGCAAAAAATCGAAAAAAACTTGCATCGGATTTTATTATTATATTAATATAATAATACCCTTGCCGGAAGGGGTAAGAATCCGGAGCGATTTTTCATGTCTTTTCGCTTGTTCCGTTATCGGATTAATAATGTTCTGAATTGCATCCTGGTGGAAATGGCTTTATTATTGGAGCGGAAGCCCGGTGCGGAGAATTCGGGACATACGAAATTTTTTCGCCCGATCGGCGGGAAGCCGCCTTAATTTTATACATTTGCAAAATCATGTCTCCTGCATTGCGGATAAAACTTTTTTTCGCCCTTGCGGCGTTGTGCCTCGCCTCTGCGGTAAGGGCGCAGGACGGCGCCTATGCCGTCAGCGGCCGGGTGATCGACCGGCTCGGGAAGCTGCGCCGGTCGCCTATGCCGCCGTAGTGCCCGTCGGGCAGGAACAACGCGGCGCATCGACCGATTCGCTGGGACGCTTCCGCCTCGAGCGGGTGCGGGCGGGTATTTTCCGCCTCTCGGCCTCGTCCGTGGGGTACAAGACCGTCGTCACGCCCGAATACCTCGTTTCGGCCGCCACGCCGTTCATCGAAATCGAAATGGAGGAGGATGCCACGCAGCTCGAAGCCGTGACGGTCGTGCCTTCGCCGTTCCGCGCCACGGCCGAAAGCCCCGTCGGGCTGCAGGTCATCGGGGTGCGGGAGATCGAAAAGAGCCCCGGCGCCAACCGCGACGTGTCGCGTATCGTACGTTCGTACCCCGGCGTGTCGTTCTCGCCCGTGGGCTATCGCAACGACCTGATCGTGCGCGGCGGCGGCCCGTCGGAAAACAAGTTCTATCTGGACGGCATCGAAATCCCCAATATCAACCATTTCGCCACGCAGGGCGCCACGGGCGGCCCCGTGAGCATCCTCAATGCCGACCTGATCCGCGAGATCAATTTCTACACCGGGGCTTTCCCGGCCGACCGTTCCGGGGCGCTGAGTTCGGTGCTGGACATCCAACTGCGGGACGGGAACCCCGAAAAACAGACTTTCAAGGCGACACTCGGGGCTTCGGAGGTGTCGCTGAGCGGGAGCGGCCATATCGGCGAGAAAACATCCTACCTCTTCTCGCTGCGCCAGTCTTACCTGCAACTGCTGTTCAAGATGATCGGCCTGCCTTTCCTGCCGAACTACATCGACGGGCAGCTGAAGGTCAAGACGCGCCTTTCGGAGCACGACGAGCTGACGGTATTGGGGCTGGCGGGCTTCGACAACATGAAACTCAACCTCGACGAGGAGGGCGAAGACGCCGAGTACCTGCTGAGTTACCTGCCCCGCATCCGCCAGGAGACCTTCACCGTCGGGGCCGCATGGCGCCACTATGCGGGCCGCCATGTGCAGACCGTGTCGCTCGGGCACACCTACCTGAATAACCGCAACCTCAAATACCGCGGTAACGACGACTCGTCGGAGGACAACCTGACGCTGCGGCTGCGCTCCGTGGAGCAGAAGACCACGCTCCGCGCCGAAAACCGCAGCTATCTGGGGCGCTGGACGGTGCGCGAAGGCGCCGAGCTGAGCTATTCGGGCTATACGAACCGTACCGAGCAACGGCTTTTCACCGATGAGGCGGCGCTCTCGGACTATCGTACCCGGCTGGGGATCGTGGGCTGGGGCCTGTTCGCCGGCGCGGATTATGCCTCGGCGGACAAGCGCTTCACGGCATCGGTCGGCGTGCGTGCCGACGGGGCCGACTATTCCGCGCGCATGGCGAGGTTCTGGCGTCAGCTTTCGCCCCGGGCGTCGGTCTCATACCAGCTCGGCAAAGGGTGGTTGCTGAGCGGAAGCGCCGGGCTTTATTACCAGTTGCCGCCCTATACGGCCCTGGGATTCAAACAGGACGGGGTGCTGGTGAACGAGGCGTTGGACTACCTGCGTGTGGGAATGTTCAGCGTCGGAGGCGGATGGCGCCTGCGCGACCGCCTGGTCGTCTCGGTCGAGGGGTTCTACAAGAAATACGGGAATATCCCGCTTTCCGTCTCGGACGGCATCCCGCTCTCGTGCAAAGGCGACGACTATGGCGTGGTCGGCAACGAAGCGCTGCGCCCGACGGCCGTCGGGCGGTCGTACGGCATCGAGGCGATGGCGCGCTGGCAGATACCCGGGAGGGTCAACCTCGTCGGTTCGGTGACCCTGTTCCGCAGTGAGTACCGTGCCGATGCCGCCTCGGAGTATATCGTATCGGCCTGGGACAGCCGTTTCGTGGCGAACCTCAGCGGTACGTACGACCTGCCGCGCAATTGGAGCGTCGGGGCGCGCCTGAGCGCCGTGGGCGGGACGCCCTATACGCCCTACGATGTCGAAAAATCGTCGTTGGTCGAAGCCTGGGACGCCCAGGGGCGCCCGTACTATGACTATGGGCGTTACAACGACGGGCGGCTCGACGCCTTTGCGCAGGTAGACCTGCGTATCGACAAAACCTTCTATTTCCGCCGCTGTATGCTCGGCCTTTACATCGACCTGCAGAACGTGACGGGCAGCAAACTCCGCCGTCCCGACGTACTGATGTCGACGGGCGTGGTGGAGAACCCCCAGGCCCCGGCGGCGGAACAGCGTTACCGCATGAAGTATATTGGGCAGCAGAGCGGGTCGCTTATCCCTACGCTGGGGATCACCGTTGAGTTTTAGAGGGTACGGGGGCGTGTCTTTGGGCGATATTCCGGAGCCGGGGCGATAACCGGGGCAGGGAAGCCGACATGCCGCAGCGGCAGGCAGGGAGGTGTCGGGAGAAAAATACGGAACCGCAGGGGTAGGCATCTCCGGCCCCTGCGGTTCCGTGCGATCCGGGGCGTGCCGGTGGCTATTTCCCGGTGCCCGGGGTATTCGTGCCGCCCCTGCGATCCATTGCGAAGCTGATGATGAACGGCATGGAGAGGAAGACGAGCGTGCCGACGGCTACCAGCCACGTGTAGGTGGCCGGGCTGCCTACGGGCAGCTGCGACGGCGGGAAGAAGGTGACGATGAACGAGAAGAGCACGGCGAGGAACCCGATGCCCCCGACGGCCCACATGCCGGCGTTCCCGCCCGGGACGCGGTAGCTGCGGGTGAGGCCGGGCTGCGTGTAGCGCAGGCGGATGCCCGCAGCGTACATCATCATATACATCACCAGGTAGAGCCCTACGGTCAGTGCGCTCAGCAGGAAGAACGCCACGCTCACGTCGTCCATGACGATGTAGAGCGACGAGAGCAGCGTGACGATGCAGCCCTGTATGACGAGGATGTTGACCTGCACGCCGTTTTTGTTGGTCTTTTGCAGGAAACAGGGCAGTACACCCTCCTGGGCCGTCCACAGCAGGCCGCGGCTCGGGCCCGAAATCCACGACATGACGCCTGCCAGTGCGCCGAATGCCACGAGCAGCCCCATGACGTTCGAGAGCCAGCCGATGTGGTAGTGGTCGAAGACGATCTGGAACGTGGTGAACAGCCCCGACTGGAGGTTGATCTGGTCGTAGGGGGTGATGATCGCCACGGCCAGCGCACCCAGCGTGAAGAGCCCGAACGAGATCAGCGCCGCCAGGAACATGGCGCGCGGGAACTGGGTCTGCGGCTTGTCGAGCTCCGGGGCATGCACGGCGTGTACTTCGACGCCGGCGAAGAGCAACAGTATCCCGGCCAGGAATGCGATGTCGCTCATGCCCGTGATGTGCGGAAAGAGGCGCGGATGCACGTGGTGCGCCGCGTCGATATTGACGACCTGGCTGACGGTGTCGGGGATGTGTTCCAGTGCGACGGAATTGCCTCCGGCCATCCAGATGACGGCCATGATGATTACGACGATGCCGGGAAGCACCGTGCCGATCAGAAATCCTTTGCTCGTAATGCCCGATATGGCCGAGGTGCCGCGCAGCGTGACCAGCGTGGCGCACCAGTACATGGCGATCGAGAAAAGCCCCACGAAAAGCCCGTTCTGCGCCAGGCCGGGCATTCCGATCATGTAGGCGATGGATGCCGCTGCGAATCCCAGTACGGTGGGGTACCATACGACGTTCTGGATCCATTGCAGGAAGATGGCCGTGAACCCCAGGTGTTTGTTGAACGCCTCCTTGACCCAGGTGTAGACCCCGCCGCCCTTCGAGGCGAAGGCGCTTCCCAGTTCGGCACCTACCAGCGCCGCCGGGATCAGGAACAGGAACGTGGCGAAAAAGATGTAGAAGAACATCGTCAGCTCCTCCTGCGCCATCATCGGGAGTCCGCGCAGGCTGATAACCGCCGCCGCGGTCATCAGGGCGAGCTGTGTCGTGGTGATATTTTTACGTTTTGCCATGATGTGGAATTGTGTTTTACAACTGGCCGTCAATCAGTTTCTGTGCCGCAACGCGGCCGGGCTGATGTTTTTTCGGGCGTGTGCATGGTTTATGCGGGCGTTTCCGCGCCCCGCGGGCTCCTCTGCGCCTGCGTGTTGACCGCCTGCGGACGGGGCGCAAAAAAACAGCAGGGAATCTCACGATTGCCTGCTGCCTTCCGGAGGATTGCCCTCCTGAAACTACTAACCCAAACTTAAATAAATGAAGAAACCTCACTGCGGTTGCTGTTCCGCAGTTACCCGGTATGTTGCAAATCCCGTGCCGCGGCGCCGTGTCGGAAAGGCGTTTGTGTGTGCGGCGGGGGTGCGGCCTATGATACATGCCGGCGGGAAAGGGCATAAACAACCGCAGGATGTCCCCACGGACATCCTGCGTGTGCTGTTTCCGGTAATCCCGGGTTGTGGCAAGGGGATTATTTCTACTTGCGTTTGTCCCTCATCTCCACGGCGCCTTCGTAAGTGCCGCTGACCTTGCGGCCTTTGTCGGTCGTAAAGTCGAGTACGAAGCGGTAGTTGGTGCCGACCTTCGTGACTGTCACCGTGCCGGACGTGATGAATCCGTAAACCGATTCGTTGGAGGCGTTGCGTTCCTCGCAATAGGTTCCCATGGCTAGCATGGAGTCCATGAACTCTATCTGCTCGCCCGGTGCGTAGGTGCCCGGCGTGCCTGTGTCGGACACCGTGTAGGTTCCTTCCTGGAGTACCATTTCTTCGGAAAGTGCGGTCGTCAGGTAGAGCGATACCATATGCCCGGCCCCTATGAGGTAGTCGTAATCGTCGTTGACCGTCGGCTGGACATCGTAGAGGTTTACGACGCAGTCGTTTGCCGTGCCGGCATCGTTGTTATAGTATTTAGCCAGTGCGCGGATGAAAGTTGCGTTCGTGACGTCGTTTTCGAGGTCGGGCAGGGGCTCGATTTTGACGGCTGTCTTGTCCTCGATCGTAATCGGGCCGGTGTAGCTGGCCGTGAACTCTTTGTCGTCGGTCGTGGTCAGCGTGGCCTTGACCGTAAAGGTCGAGCCGGACTTTGTCACAGCGATCGTTCCGGCCTTGAATTCCACTTTCGTGATATTCCCCTTGCCGTCGTTGACCATGCAGTAGGTCTTGGCCGGGTGGAATGTCGAAATGGATTTGTCGGTGGCATATTTGTAGGTGCGATCCGGCAGGACGATGTTATTCATATTCGTGGGGGCAAATTGATAGAGGTTCAGGCTCATGGTACGCCCGGCTCCGATGGTCGCATACACTCCGTCGGCACCTACGGCCTCGCCGTCGGCCAATATGACGAGGTATTCACCGTATCGGCCACCTTCGGGAATACCATAATAGCCGCCGGCTACCTGGCGGTCGAAGACGGCCGGGCCGCTCAAATCCTTGTCGGTGGCCATTTCGATCGACTTGACTTCGGAATAGACCTCTTTGTTGGATGCTGCGACGGCGATGACATAGGTGGTGCCGTCTTTCAGGTTGTCTACGGTGATCTCCCCGGCCTGTGCGATGGCTGTACCGTCGGTGAGGATTTTTTCGGCCGTCGGGACGGGCGTGCCGTCCGCTTTTTCGAGGCATACGTAGGCGGCCTTCTCCGTGTCGGCGAGGCCTACCGTAAAGGTGAGTGTCGTCGGGGCTGTGGCTCCCGCTGTCAGCGTCACCACGGGCGTCGGCGTTCCGGTTGCCATCACGATGCTGTTGACTTCCGAGTAGATCCCGGTGTTGGTGACGGCAGCCGCAATGACATACGTGGTGGAGGGTTTCAGGTTTTCGACAAGGATGTCGCCCGTCTGTGCGATGGCTTTGCCGTCACGCAGTATCTCCTCGGCCGTGGGAAGGGTCAGCCCCTCGGTCTTTTCGAGGCAGACATAGGCTGCGGTTTCTGGGTCGGTCAGGGCGGCGTTGAACGTAAGAGTCGTTGTGGTGGACTGGCCCGGTGTCAGGACGACCGCGGGATGTACGCCGGGTGCCGAGGTGGTGTGCTCGATCGAGCTGACCTTGCCGTTGATGTTGCCTTTCAGGGCGACGGCGGAGAGGCGGTAGGCCGTGTTGGGTTCGAGGCCGGCGATCTCGACGACGCCCGATGCGCTTACGGACTGGCCTTCGGCGATGATCGTCGCTGCCGCAGGCACGGCTTCGGACGCCTTGGTGCAGATGTAGCTGCATTTGTCCGCATCCTTGAGTGTGAGCGTGAATTTCAGCGCGTTGAATGCGGCGTCGCCGATGGCGATCGTAACGGTCGGGTCAGGATTTCCCCCCCCCCTCGTTTTTGTCGTCGCATGAGCTTAGCAGACCGGAGCACAGCACCAACAGTGCCGTTCCCCATGACAGGAAAGATTTGATCATAGTGGTTAAACTTTGGAAATTAGTGGGTTAATACTGTTGTTCGGGCGCAGGGCCGGTCGTCTTTGGATATTCAATCGGGTTTACGGGGCGGCCGTGCAATATGTGACGGGATAAAAATAACCTTTCTGCCAATAAAATCCAAATTTTTTTTATCCGTCTTGCCTGAAAGTGCGATAAATCGGGGGTGAGGGTGCCGGAGTGAACGGGTGGAGGACAATATATAACAAGACAGCAGGGAATCTCACGATTGCCTGCTGCCCTTGGAGGATTGCCCTCCTAAAACTACTAACCCAAACTTAAATAAATGAAGAAACCTCACTGCGGTTGCTGTCCGCAGTTGACTATCCTCTCGCAAAACGTATGCCAAAGACAAAGGCCCGGAACATGATTCCGGGCCTTGCGCCGTTGCGGGGTATTACTGCGCCCCTGCGGGATATTTTCCGTAAGGGTTACCGGAAGATGCCCGTGTAGGTCGAGGGCGAGAGGGCGCGCAGCTCCTCTTTCACGGCCTCGGCCACGTCGAGCGTCTCGATGAACGCGGCGATCGACTCGTGCGTGATATGAGCGTTGGTGCGGGTCAGGGCCTTGAGCGCCTCGTAGGGCTTGGGATAACCTTCGCGGCGCAGGATGGTCTGGATGCCTTCGGCTACGACGGCCCAGTTGTTCGCCAGGTCGCGCTCGAGGGCTTCGCGGTTGAGGATTACCTTGTTCAGGCCCTTCATCAGCGAGCGGAGCGCGATGGCCGCATGGGCAATGGGGACGCCGATGTTACGCAGCACGGTCGAATCTGTCAGGTCGCGTTGCAGGCGCGAAACGGGGAGTTTCGACGCGAGGTGTCCGAAGACGGCGTTGGCGATGCCGAAATTCCCCTCGGCATTCTCGAAGTCGATGGGGTTGACTTTGTGGGGCATGGCGCTCGAACCGACTTCGCCCGCCTTGATCTGTTGTTTGAAATATTCCATCGAGATGTACGTCCACATGTCGCGGCAGAGGTCTATCAGGATGGTATCGATGCGCTTCATGTTGTCGAAGATCGCCGCGAGGTTATCGTAATGCTCGATCTGCGTGGTATATTGCGAGCGGCAGAGCCCCAGCGTTTCGCCCACGAATTTGTTGGCGAAGGCTACCCAGTCGTACTGCGGGTAGGCTGCCCGGTGGGCGTTGAAGTTGCCTGTCGCGCCGCCGAATTTGGCCGGCACGGCGATGTCGTGCAGCATGGCGAGCTGTTTCTCCACGCGTTCGACAAAGACCATGAACTCCTTGCCCAGCGTCGTGGGGGAGGCCGGCTGGCCGTGGGTGCGGGCCAGCATCGGCACGTCGCGCCATTCGTCGGCGAAGGCGGCCAGTTTGTCGCGCACCTCTTCGACGGCCGGGTAGTAAACCCCTGTCATGGCGTCCTTGAGCGAGAGCGGGATGGCCGTGTTGTTGATGTCCTGCGAGGTGAGGCCGAAATGTACGAATTCCTTGTAAGCTCCCAGCCCGAGGCTGTCCATTTTTTCCTTGATGATGTACTCTATGGCTTTGACGTCGTGGTTGGTGACCGATTCGATCTCCTTCACGCGCCCGGCGTCGGCCGGTGCGAAATCGAGGTACAGGGCGCGCAGGGCTGCGAATTTCGTGCGGTCGATGTCCGCCAGCTGGGGCAGCGGCAATTCGCACAGCGCGATGAAATACTCCACTTCGACGCGGATGCGGTAGCGGATGAGCGCCTGTTCCGAAAAATAATCGGCTAATTTCTCCGTTGTATTACGGTAGCGGCCATCGACGGGAGAGATGGCGGTAAGGCTGTTGAGCGGATTGGAGTTCATGGATTTATGTATGGTTTTATTTAATACGCCACTGGCATCGGGACTTCGCCTGCGCCCGGCAGGCCCTGCCCGAAGGCTTTGCCCCGCCCGCCGGCAAAGTTCCGGCACCAAATTTACGACATTTAATTGAAATACGCATAATTTTCCCTACCTTTGTAGGGTTGTAAACCGAAAATGCAATGAATTTTCTGACAGCGATCATAGATGGCCTGGTGAGGTTCGTGCAGCGCAATCCGCTGACGACCCTGGTCATCCTCATCCTGGCTATCGGCGCCCCGGCGCTGCTCAGGGGGATCGCACTTTTTTTTCTCTATTTCATTATGGGAGTCATCGTATTGGTAGTAGCGGCGATCCTGCTGTTCCGCTGGCGCGTCTATAAAATGCGCCGCCGGATGGAAGAACAGTTCGGCGAAGGAAACTTCGGCGCTCAGGGCTTCGGCTCGCCCTTTGCAGGGGAGCCCCGCAAGGGTCGCGAAGGCGAAGTGAAGGTATATAAAACCTCGGAAACGCCCGAGAAACGGGTCTCGCGCGATGTAGGCGACTATGTCGAATTCGAAGAGACCAAGGAGCCCGGAGAGGAGTAGCGCCATGTGGAAGATATTTGAGTTGATCGGCCGTTATTTCATGCTGATGGGAAAGGTCTTTTCCCGTCCGGAGAAGGCTGCCATCTACCGCCGGCGCATCATTTACGAAATGGAGTCCCTGGGAATCGACTCGATCGGCCTGACGGCCATTATTTCGGTCTTCATCGGTGCGGTCATCACCTTGCAGATGTGCATCAACCTCGATTCGCCGTTCATCCCCCGTTCGCTGGTCGGTTACGCCACGCGCGAGACGATGATCCTCGAATTCTCGTCGACGGTCGTGGCGCTGATTCTGGCCGGCAAGGTCGGTTCGAGCATCGCTTCGGAGATCGGCACGATGCGCATTACCGAACAGATCGACGCGCTGGAGATCATGGGCGTCAATTCGGCTTCGTACCTCATCCTGCCGAAGATCGTCGCCGCGGTGGTCTTCTTCCCGTTCCTGACGATCCTCAGCATCGCCATCGGAATCATCGGCGGCTGGGCCATCGCCTACCTGACCGGCATCATGATCCCGGCCGACTATGTCGACGGACTGCTGATGGACTTCAAGCCCTATTCGATCGTCTATTCGCTTATCAAGACCGCCGTGTTCGCCTATATCATCACCTCGATCTCGGCGTTCTACGGGTATTATGCCAAGGGCAATTCGCTCGAAGTGGGCGCGGCCTCGACGCGCGCCGTGGTGGCCAGTTCCGTGGTAATCATGATCTTTAACCTGATCCTTACGCAAGTCCTGCTGATATGATACGTGCCGAGCACATCACCAAATCGTTCGACGGGCGCGTGGTGCTCGACGACATCTCGATCGAGTTCCTGACCGGGAAGACCAACCTCATCATCGGGCGCAGCGGTTCGGGCAAGACCGTGCTGCTGAAAACGCTGGTAGGGCTGCATGAACCCGATTCGGGCGACGTGTGGTACGACGATACGAATTTCACGCGTCTCGATTTCCGCGAGCGGCGCGCCATCCGCAAGGACATCGGCATGATTTTCCAAGGCGGGGCGCTGCTCGACTCTTCGACCGTCGAGGAGAACGTCAAGCTGCCGCTCGACCTCTTCACCTCGCAGAGCGAGAAAGAGAAGATGGAACGTGTGGATTTCTGCCTGCAGCGCGTGCGGCTGGAAGACGCCAACCACCTCTATCCCGCCGAGTTGTCGGGCGGAATGATCAAACGCGTGGCCATTGCCCGCGCCATCGTGCTCAACCCGCGTTACCTGTTCTGCGACGAGCCCAACTCGGGCCTCGACCCGCAGACCTCGATCGTCATCGACAACCTGATCCACGAAATCACGCGCGAGTACAACATCACGACGATCATCAATACGCACGATATGAACTCGGTCATGGAGATCGGCGAGAAAATTGTATACATTCACGAAGGTCGCAAGTGGTGGGAGGGTACCAAGGACGATATCCTGCATGCCGACAACCCGGAACTCAACGATTTCGTATTCGCCTCGGCGATGGCCAAAAAGGCCAAGCTGGCTGCAAAGTAGGCAGCCGGGTTCCTAAAAAAATTTAATTTTTTATTTGCGTAATATACATAAAGTATGTACTTTTGCGCAGTGAAAAAATAGTGCATTTTTTTATTAACAAATAAATCATAAAACTATGTCAAAGATCAAAGTTGGTATCAACGGTTTCGGTCGTATCGGCCGTCTGGTATTCCGCGCTGCATGCAACAATGCAGATATTGAGGTTGTAGGTATCAATGACCTCGTTCCGGTAGACTACATGGCTTACATGCTCAAGTACGACTCGGTACACGGCCGTTTCAACGGTACGATCGACTATAACGTGGAGAAGGGCCAGCTCATCGTGAACGGCAACGTGATCCGCGTAACCGCCGAGAAGGATCCCGCAAACCTGAAGTGGAACGAAGTCGGCGCCGAGTATATCGTAGAGTCGACCGGTCTGTTCCTGACCAAGGAGAAGGCCGAGGCCCACATTGCAGCCGGTGCCAAATACGTCGTTATGTCGGCCCCCTCGAAGGACGACACCCCGATGTTCGTATGCGGCGTGAACACCGACAGCTACGCCGGCCAGAAGATCGTTTCGAACGCATCGTGCACCACGAACTGCCTCGCTCCGCTGGCTAAGGTCATCAACGACAACTTCGGCATCGTCGAGGGTCTCATGACCACCGTACACGCTACCACCGCAACGCAGAAGACCGTAGACGGCCCCTCGATGAAGGACTGGCGCGGCGGCCGTGCTGCCGGCGGCAATATCATCCCCTCGTCGACCGGTGCTGCAAAGGCCGTAGGCAAGGTGATCCCCGCCCTGAACGGCAAATTGACCGGTATGGCATTCCGCGTTCCGACGCTCGACGTTTCGGTCGTAGACCTGACCTGCCGTCTGGAGAAGGGCGCTTCGTACGACGAGATCAAGGCTGCCATGAAGAAGGCTTCGGAGAACGAGTTCAAGGGTATCATCGAGTACACCGAGGACGACGTGGTTTCGACCGACTTCACGGGTGACGCCAACACCTCGATCTTCGACGCCAAGGCCGGTATCGCACTCAACCCGAACTTCGTGAAGCTCGTGGCTTGGTACGACAACGAGTGGGGCTACTCGAACAAGGTCGTGATGCTGATTCAGAAGATGGCCGCTTACAACAACAAATAATCGTAAGCCGTCGCTATAATGGAAGAAGGAACCCGTGTGGGTTCCTTCTTTTTTTGTGGCTGCGGGGGGGCTGAGGTTGCCCTGCCAGGCAACGTGTTCCGGGACGGCGGGTGTTGTCCCGGGATGCCCGCTACCGGGCTTCGGAATCCACGCGCATCTCGATCGAGGCGCCCGACCACTGGTTGATGAGGCGTTTCTCCGCGCGGAGCCGCCGTCCGCCGTATGCGATGCGGATTTCGACTTCGAAGGGTGCCGTGTCGCCGATGTCGTTGCCGGCCGGCAGCGTATGGGGTACGATATAGATGTAGAGCAGAAGGTGGTCGCACGGCCCGGTTTCGAGACTTGCGCGGCCGCCGCCGGGATTCCCGGCGGGCTTTTCCCGCAGGTTCGAGCCGACGTCGGCGACATGTGCCTCGGTCGATGCGAAGCCGGTGCGGTTGCCCGCCGTGTCGAAGCAGCCGCACATCAGCGCGACGTTGTAGCGCCACCAGCCTTCGTAGCGGCTCGAAATCTCGATTGTGAATCCCTCTTTTGTTGCCATACGGTGCAAATATAACGATTTTTGCCGAAGATGGAATCCGCGGCCGGAATTTCCGGAGCCTGTGCCGTGCCTCTTCTGCGGGCGGGCGACCGGATATCCGGGAGTGCGGGGATGCTAAAACTCTGCATTTTCTTTGCAAATGTCTTATATTTTCGTAACTTTGTGCCCTAAATGCGCTCCTATGGAGGAAACAAAAAGATATACGATTGCTTACAGGGGGCTCAGGAGCGGCCTGCACGACTTCCATTTCAAGGTCGACGGCGGGTTGTTCAGGGCTTTCGGCAGTACGGAAATCAAGGACGGGGACTGCGATGTCTCGGTCGCCCTGGAGCGCGGCGAGTCGATGCTTACGCTTGATGTTACCGTGGACGGGAGTGTCGTCGTGGAGTGCGACCGGTGTCTGGAAGACTGCAATGTGCCAATCCATTACGAGGGACAGTTGCTGGTGAAATTCTCGGACGAGGTGCATGAGTACGACGGCGAAGTCATGTGGCTGCTGCCGATGGAGGACGAAGTCGACCTGACGCAGTACATCTACGAGAGTATCGTACTGGCGCTGCCTTACCAGCGGGTGCATCCCGACGGGGAGTGCAATCCCGACATGCTGGAACGTTTCCGCATCGTTTCCGACGAGGAGTTCGGGAGGCTCGAAGACAGGGCCGAGGCCGAGGGCCGCAACGAGGGCGAATGGGCCAAGCTGGCCGCGCTCAAGGAACAGATGGAGGCCGACGGGACGCAAACAGAACAAAAGGAATAAGCTATTTCCGGCCGGGAGGCGCTTTTGTTCCGGGCCGGGAAATATTTAGGACAGGAAATACGTTAAACTTATAATTTATATTGTAAAATGGCACATCCTAAACACAAAGTCTCGTCGACGCGACGCGATAAGAGAAGAACTCATTACAAGGCTGTCGTTCCGACGGTGGTCATCTGCTCGAACTGCGGCGCAGCTACGTTGTATCACCGCGTATGCCCCGAATGCGGGTTCTATCGCGGAAAGCTGGCGATCGAGAAAAAGGCTGCCGAATAAATCGGCAGGGTTAAAGAGTGCATCCGCGAGGCTGCCCTCTTTTTAATTTATGCAAGCACCTGTCTTTGTGTGTGCGGCCGTCCGGCCTGTGACCGGATGCCGGCAGGGAGGGGCGGGACGTGAAGTTTAACCAAATCGCACGATTATGTTAAAGATTGGTGTAGATGCCATGGGAGGTGATTATGCGCCCGAGGCTGCGGTCAAAGGGGCTGTCATGGCACTCGATGCGATCGGGCCCGACAGCCGTATCGTATTGTTCGGCGACGAGGCGAGGGTCAGGGCCGTGCTCGCGGGCGAAGGCTGTCCTGCCGACCGGTTCGATATCGTTGCCACCACCGAGGTGATCGAAATGGGCGACCATCCCGCCAAGGCGTTCCAGGCCAAGGCCGATTCCAGCATCACGGTGGGCTTCGGTTACCTGGCCAAAGGGGCCATAGACGGTTTTGCCAGTGCCGGCAGCACGGGCGCCATGATGGTCGGGTCGATGTACGCCGTGAAACCGATCGAGGGGGTTATCCGTCCCACGATCTCATCCATCATTCCTACGGTGACGGGGCATCCCGCGCTGTTGCTGGACGTGGGATTGAACGTAGACTGCAAACCCGAGGTGCTGGCGCAGTACGGGCTGATAGGCTCGATTTATGCCGAAGCCGTGCTCGGGATCCGAAAACCCCGTGTAGCCGTGCTCAACATCGGCGAGGAGGAGACCAAGGGCAATACGCAGTCCAAGGCCACGTACGAGTTGCTGAAGGCCGACGACCGCATCGATTTCGTGGGTAACGTCGAGGCGTCGTACCTCTTCACGGGCAAGGTCGCAGACGTGGTCGTCTGCGACGGTTTCGTGGGCAATACGGTACTGAAGATGGCCGAGGGCCTCTACCACATCAACAAGAAACTCGGCGGCGGAAACGCTTTCTGGGACGCGATGAATTACGAGAACGTGGGCGGTACGCCCGTGCTCGGCGTCAATGCGCCTGTGGTCATCGGCCATGGTATCTCATCGCCCAAGGCGATCAGGAGCATGATCCTTTCGGCCGAGCGGTGCATTACGGCGGATCTGACCGCTAAGTTGCAGCGCGCTTTCAAAAATTAATAATCATTAGGTAAAGAAAAGTTAATGGGCAAGATAACAGCAGCAATTACCGGTGTGGGTCTATATCTCCCCGATTATATCCTCACCAACGAAGAATTAAGCACCATGGTCGACACGTCCGACGAGTGGATCATGTCGCATATCGGCGTCAAGACGCGCCATATCCTCAAGGGCGAAGGCGTCGGCTCTTCCTATATGGGTGCCCGCGCGGTCATCAACCTGCTGGACAAGGCGGGCGTAGACCCGATGGAGGTGGATCTGGTGATCTGCGCCACGGTGACCCCCGATATGTTCTTCCCTTCGACGGGTAATCTGATCGCCGACCAGGCGGGTTGCAAAAACGCTTTCGCGTACGACGTTTCGGCGGCTTGCAGCGGTTTTCTCTTCGCACTGACGACAGGTGCCAAGTTCATCGAGTCGGGATCGTGCAAGAAGGTGGTCGTGGTCGGTGCCGACAAGATGTCGACCATCGTCGACTATACCGACCGTTCGACCTGTCCGATCTTCGGCGACGGCGCCGCAGCCGTGCTGCTGGAACCCAATACGGAGGGTTACGGCGTACTGGACGAAATCCTGCGTTCGGACGGCTCGGGCGAGTTGCAGCTTTACATGAAGGCCGGCGGATCGCGCTATCCGGCTTCGATCGAGACCGTGCAGAACAACTGGCACACGATCATGTGGGACGGACATGCCGTATTCAAGGCTGCTGTTTCGAAAATGGCCGACGTGTCGGTGGAGATCATGGAGCGCAACAACCTCACCTCGGACGACATCCGTTATCTGGTTCCCCATCAGGCCAACCTGCGCATCATCGACGCTACGGCCCGCCGCATGGGGCTCGACCATGACAAGTGCATGATCAATATCGACCGCAACGGCAACACCACGGCGGCGACGATCCCTTCGTGCCTCTACGACTACGAGAAGGAGCTGAAGCCGGGCGACAACCTGATCCTGTCGGCATTCGGCGGCGGGTATACGTGGGGTGCCATCTATGTGAAGTGGGCATACGACGGTTCGAAAGCCTGCCAGGTCGATCCTGCCGAGAAATAATCCGGTGCGGGCGAGAGCCCGGCCGAAAACACGGATAGGGCGGAAACTTGTACGGTTTCCGCCCTTTTCCGTGCCTGGGCTGTCCGTGCCGGAGCGGCGGGTACAAGATTTTTTCGTAATTCTGGAAGATTTTTATAACCACTTTATTAGCAAGCAGTTCTGAGGATAAGGTAAAAATGAGGTAATGATTTGGCAACCCTGTCTATTTCTACGTTCTGCTGTGAGTTGCTGTCAATGTCTCTCGTCTTGGTACAAAAGTAGCAATAAAAATCGGATACACATCAAAATGTCCCATGATTTTTATCACAGGACGTTTTTTATCTTCGCTGAATAATCCGGTTTAACCGTTACTTCTATTTTCGGCAAGTTGCGGGCTATGATTGCTGAAATTTATACTTTAATCCATACTCTTCCAACTTGCTATACAGCGTTGTACGTCCGATTCCGAGCAATTCGGCGGCAACCTTGCGGTTTCCGTTTGCCTGCTTCAACGCGCGTAAGATGCGTTCCTTGTCCTCCGCATCGTTTCGCAAGGCGAAGCTGACAGGTGAGGTCGGTTTCGTTACGGCAAGTTCCAGATGCTCTTTCATGACAACTCCCGTCTGTGCCTGCAACACCGCGCCCATTATCTTCTGCCGAAGCTCACGGACATTACCCGGCCACGGATGGGTCAGCAATGTCTTACGGGCTTCCGCATCGAGCCCAGTCACGCTACATTCCAATTCATTGTTGGCAATCTCACGGAAGAACTCCGCCAACGGCATGATGTCCTCCTGACAGTCACGCAAGGGCGGAACAGTTATCTCGAAGTCGTGCAAACGGTACAGCAAATCCTGTCGGAAACGTTTTTCAATGACCGCTTTCTCCAGATCCTCGTTGGTGGCGGCGATGATGCGGACATTGAAGCTCTTGTCCGTCTTGTCACCTATAGGGCGGTATCTCCGTTCCTGTATGGCACGGAGTAACATCTGCTGGGTTTCCAATGCGAGATTGCCTACCTCATCCAAGAACAATGTGCCACCCTCTGCCTCATTGAAGTATCCTTTCTTTGTGCTGTCCGCACCCGTAAACGCGCCTTTGACATGTCCGAAGAATGCCGAGGGCGCAAGGTCTTTGGAGAGTGAACCGCAGTCCACAGGCACAAACGGTTTCCCTGCCCTTTTGCTCTTATCATGCAGATGGTGGGCGATATGCTCCTTGCCCGTGCCGTTCTCTCCGAATATCAGCACGCTCATATCAGTAGGGGCAACTAATCTTATCTGTTGCATGATTTTCTGAAAGGCGGAACTGTCACGGGCAAAAACGGGCATACGATTTCGTCCGATACTCCGTTCTTTCAGGATGGTATGAAGCAGAGGCATAAGTTTATCCTCCACAAGCTGCTTGGGGATATAGTCCAGCGAGCCGAGTTTCATACTTTCGACTGCCGTATGCACTTCGGCATAGTTGGTCATGATGATTAACGGTTGTGTCATGCCTTCCTTGCGCATCCATCGTAATAGGTCGATGCCGTCACCGTCGGGTAGTCGTAGGTCAGAAACCACGATGTCCCCGTCTGAGGCTTGTTGCAGAAGTTTCTTCGCGGTCGAGAGGTGGTAAGCCTGCACGGTACGGAATCCTTCCCGTGCCAGCAGGTTGCAGACAAACTCGCAATACACGATATTGTCCTCCACCACGA
>OGOV01000481.1_pt1 | contig 40346 bp, 37 predicted proteins | sample 1552711 | NCBI WGS metagenome assembly OGOV01 (sample SAMEA2580216, study PRJEB22360) | human gut metagenome | biome: human gut; feature: human-associated habitat; material: faeces | place: Denmark | collected 2008/2010 | reverse complement strand
AAATTGCACTAAAACTACGGTTTTTTGATATTTAGCTAATTGATTTTTCGCGTCTATACCAGGTTCCTTTGCTGACAGTACAAACTCCGTCTTTCAACTAAATTGCGGAAGAACCACCTAAATCAGGACAATACAGCCGGTGCGCCGGAAGGACGCTTTCACGCACGGAAAACCATTCTAAGGGAAGGCAATCAATTGGTCGCTGAACTTGACTTTCCGGTCGCTGAGTTTGTCGAAGCGTTGGTCACTTCAACAGGATCAGTCCCTTATATGACTTGAAGCGACCGGAGGAAAGTGTAAAGTTTTTGACACCCTGCTGTAAATCAGTCGTTTATATAGTGCGTGATACAAATGTGATACGGCTAATAGAGTGGTTTTCGTAAGGAAATCCGAGCAATAATAAATGTGATTGGAGCCGAAAAAATTTTCAAAAAACTTCAATTTTTTTGTCTGGCCTGTCAAAAAGCATAAGAAAACCCTCCGGAATCTCACGACTGCGGAGGGTAAAAAGTTTAGGTTTGGCGGAAACGCCAGAGAGAGTTTCGACTACGGCTCGCCGCCACCGGCCGCTGCAGCGGCCCACTTGACTTCTGCCAGCATGGTGCCGGACTTCTCGCCGGTGCTGGAGTTGACGTAGTAGTAGCGGAAGAATATCTTCGGGGTCGCGGCGCTGGGGGCGCCGTACTTGGCCACGTAGTCCGCACGGATGTCGATGGCATCGGCGGTGGGCTCTTCCACGAGCTTGATGCCGGAGGCCTTAGCATGGGCGCGGGTCACACCGTTGGACTGGCCTTCGGTGGCCTCGATCACGAGGTAGATGCCGCCGTTGTCGGCGAGGGCCTGGTCCAGCTTGAAGGTGAAAGTCTCACCCTGGCAGACGATGGTGGCGCCGGAGGGATTCTCCACACCGACAAGCTCGGGAGGAGTCACAGAGGGCTGGCCGCCGCAGGCGACGATCCAGTAGTTGAGACGGGTGAACAGGTTGGCGCCGCTGATCTTGGCCTTGGAGCCCAGGACACTGCGGCCTTCCTGCGAGAGGGCCAGCTTGTTCCAGGCGAGGATCTGGGCGGGGGTCAGGCTCTTCCACATGGTGGTAAGACGCTTGAACACGCCCTTGACTTTGGCCTGGTCGGCGGTACGGACGGAGCCACCGTATCCGCGGTTGCGGATGTACTTGCGGCTCTTCATCTTGGCTGCGGTCACGCCCTTGGCGCTGCCGCTCATCTCCTCGAAGGCGATGGAAGGAATGTACTTCATTAGCGTTTAAGTTTTAGGAAGTTGTTGAACAAAAGGGATAACAGATATAGTATTGCAATGACTATCAGAGCAAATAAAATGTTGCCGAGGGTGAGCCGGAACCGATGCCACCAGGTGAGCTTCTTTTCCACCTCAACGGTGACGGTCTGCACCCGGTCCCGGTACACCAGGGAATCCCGCACGACTTCCACTCTTTCCACCTTCACGGGCTCCCTGACGGGCTTTGTCTCCAAGGAATGGGTAAGGACTCCACCGGACACGGAAGCGGCCGATTGGGCGTATTTGTTCTCCAGTACGGAGGCGGTGTCGAGGGTGGCCACCCTCTCCACGATGACCGGCAGCTCGATGTAGGCGGTATCCGTCACTGTCCTGACCACGGTCTTCACCTCCACCTTGGTACTGTCCGACTTCAGAACGGGCCGGACAGTACCGCAAGCGGTAAGAAGTAGCGTGAAAGCAAGAATGGCGGAGGGTTTCATAGGTTAGGTTCAGGTTGTAGTAGATTCTTCACTTCGTTCAGAATGACAATTCAGGCGTCTCTCATCCTCAATCACCTGGTCCAGTTCTGCCTGGAACTTGCGGAATTTGACATCGTAACTGGCCTTGGCTCCGAGGATGGCGCCGCAGAGGATAAGCAACTCGCTGACGATACTCACAGCACTGGTGTCAATCTGGCCCAGGGGCTCGATGAAGAAAAGGCACACGCATGCAATGAGCACGCCGGCGCTGAAACTTGCGATGGCGATGATGCCCTGAAGGCGCGTGAGTTGCATTTTCTTCTCGTTGGACATAGTCAGTCAGGTTTAATCGGTATAGTCCCCATCACCACCGCTGCCACCGATAATGGTAATGATACGGGTAAACTTAGTGCCGGTCCCTTCCGGTTCATTCGCTGCATCCGCTTTGGAAATGGTCAGGATGCCGTTCCGGAGGTAAGCGGGATAGTATTTGCTGCCCAGATTGCTCCAGAGCGACTCATTGTAGATGATGGGCGGATTGATGGCAATATCCGAAGGGAATCCCGGCAACTGCATCTCTATGGTCTGGTCCTCGGCGTCGAACTCCAGGTTATCTGCTTTCAGCACGAACATCATCCAATGAGCATTCATTGCGGTATGGATTTCCACGCCATCCCCGGTTCCCTTGTTGAACTGAGGGACATAGGAAGTCCTCCGGTTCAGGGACACGACTCCGGTCTTCATCGTCGGAATAAGGAGGGTGTTCAGATGGACAGTATAGTTGCCCAGACTCTTGTAAGGCAGAATCTTGCCGATGCAGATGGTATTCTTGTCGGCAATCCAGACCTTGGCCAGCGTGCAGTAGTTTACGCCATCCGAAGCAGCCGTCACCAGCGCGGTGGAAACCCGGCTCTTGGCAAACGGCAGATCCGCCACAGTCAGTTTCATAGGACGGATGCCGGCGTACTCGGCGGCCGTCGTATCAACCGAAATATCGCCCTCCAGCACCATATAGTCGTTCCTGTGGTACTCGTTTATCTGGAGGAAAGCGGGATTTACCCCGAAGTTGGTTGCAGTTATCGTAAGCATTTCCGTAGTGCGTTTATATTATCATGGTGACAGCGATGTCATACATCTTGAAGGCGAGATTCCGCATACCGGATTCGTCGGTAATCTTGATGGAACCGGCAGCCGTTGTCGTCCGATATTCCATCTTGAGCAGCTGGACGGACATTCCCTGACCACCCTGGAAGGTATCAAGGAAGAAGGCGTCAAACTCAGGAATCTCCGCAGGTCTGGACTGCGGGATAAAGGTGCATTCGCTGGCGCTATAGATGCCCGTGGAGCCTTCACAGGCCGCCATAGCGGGCGAAGGAATCAGCTCCAGGTCGAAGCCCCGGAACTTGTTGTAGCGGCCTCCGTCCAGTTCTTCCTCCTGAATCCGGAGTCGGCCTTCAATCTCCGGCTCCGCTTCGTGGTCCCGGATGAGATAACCGAAGGAGAACACATAGTTGCCTGTGTTCTCGAATCCGTCCCCACGCTCATCCTTAGGAAGCATCCAGTAGCCGCCCTCGAGGCGGGACTCCGTGATGCCGCCCAGCTTGTCATTGCCGTAGTTGTACGAGGCGATAACGGGGACGTCAGCATTTACATCCTCCGGGAGCGTATCGAAGAAGGCCTCCCAGTCCAGATTCCGCAACGCCCACGAGGCACCGTCGAACATCATATGGTAGAAGATCCATTTCTCGAACACGACGCAGAAGGAGTAGGAAGTGCTGAACCGGAGCGCATTGTCTTCCGAGGTAGCCGTGATGCGCTTCTCCTTTCCCTTGGTGGAGTTCCCGCCCTGGCCCAGCATACAGTAGAGCGTCTGGATGTAGATGATGAGTTCCTGCTTGTCATCGAAGCTGCTAAATTTTTCAATACACAGCGTATTAGCATCTTTCACCCAGGACTTCAGGACAGTGCCGCCGTCATAGATATAAGGATAGCCGTAGGAAGTCCCGCGTTCCTTGTACCTGGCCACCACACCGGCAATGGTACTGCGGGCAATCGAGAGGGCCGGGACATAAATCTCCAGCACCTCGGCCGCCTGGTACTCCGCGCTCTGGGGATTGCAGGTGAACTTGGCGTTCAGTACGATGTAGTTGCTTTCCTGAACGTCTTTGAAGGCGATTACTCCCGCTCCGAAGTTATTTCTTGTACTGTTGAACATAGCGCGTAGAGATTACTGAGTGTAGAATATGCCCGGACCAAAGACCTCGGTAGGTTTAACATACTTGCCGCCACGGTGCATGAAATGGAGTTCGGTTTTCTGGCGCCATACCATTGACTGGATCTGGTAAGACTGCGGATGAAGGTCTCCATTCTCGCCCATGCCACGGGCCAGCGCATAGGAAAGCCCTATCAACTCATCTGGGAGTTTCTTGTCCAGTATGCCTCGGAGGACGCGACGTTACTATGACCAAGACACACAGTGTCAAAGTAAATGACCGGCGCAGCCGTCGAATAGTCCATATCGAGCGCAGAGACGTGCTGCTCCTCTGTCGGATCAAGATTATCCATCGTAACCCGCACGCGACCCTGGTAAGATGATTCGCCGGTGACGATGACGGAATCCTTGAACACCTGGCCGGTGAAACCGGTTGAAGTGTCCAGCCAGTACGCCTCGATGAAAACTTTCTGGCCGGGCGTCGGCTCCACTCCGATGATCTTGAGATAGAGTTTCGTGAGGTCAGCCTCACCCCAGTCATCCTCCGTGTCTGAGGAAATGATAACAGTCTTGCTCCAGCCGTTGGTGATGCCGGAGCTCTGGGAGCCGGACATCTTGACCACGAGTTTATACGGGCTGGACTCGTGTTTGATACCGCCGAAGATGACGAGTTGAGGTGTAATCTCCACGTTGGAGTAGGAAACGTTGGGAACGGCGGCCACAGCTGCCGGAGCATCCGCAATCATAGGCTCGCCGGCCATCACCCGGTTGGCGTTCAGACGGACGTACAGGTTGATTCCTGTCAGCTGGGCCTTCTGCCCGAATACCGACTGGCCGGAGGTGTGCTCCGCCAGCCGCTCCCACTCTTTCATCTGGGAATCCGTCAGCGTCTTGTACGATTTGGTGATCTTGGAAAGCGAAGCCCGGCGGACGACCTGGGCGGAAGTGGTCTGCCCTGTAGGCCAGGACCGGACCGAAAGGATGCTACGGCCGCCGACCTGTCTGGCCGTAACACCCTTTGCGGAACCGGAAAAGCCCCAGAAAGCAATGGAAGGAAGGGCGATCATAGTTTTGGTTTAGGTTAAGTTTCAGGCCATCAACCCCGACGGCCGAAACAAATATATAAAACTATTTTCGCTTATCAATCAGTCGGTTACGATATTTTACCTAAAGATAAAGAACCAAAAGAATCAAACAATAAAACGAAAAGACATCATCCTGTGACGGCTGCGAAAGCCGGTCAAAGTATCAATGAGAATGAAGCGGCAGTGGGCCGTATATTCCGGCAGTTCCAGCTGCCAAATCTCCCTGAAGCCGGGAATCAGGAACGATACCCGGCCATCCTCATCCGGGCAGTTGGCCGAAGCCAGGAAGTTTCGTTGCAGCCCCGGCCGGCGGCCGTGTTCCGGCTTGGTAAGCTGGAGCTTCAGCAGCAGCCAGTACCGATGGCCACATGTGCCGTCACCTATGCTGCAGAAGAAATTCAACTGCAGATCCTCATCCTCAACAACCCGGTGTGACTCCAGATCCAGGAAGAAATCCGGGAACGCCACCCATCGATGCGGTTCCGGAATGTGTTCGTTCCCCAGTTGAACAAAACCGTGGTAAGCCGATACGAAGAGATTGTAGCCGGAAATGTGCGCCCTTTTGTCATACGACACCCGCTTGCTGGGAGCCTCAACGGAGAACGTGTTCCAGGTCTTCTGCACCGACGGTTCCAGAGACCGCCACGCCTCCAGCGCCCTGGAATGGATGGCAGCCTGCTCCAGCTGCGCCGGAGTCCCCGGGAACTCAGTATAAGCTTTCTTCTTGTAGTACGGGATGCCCTTCCAATGGTAATAAGTACGGTTCCCCACGGAACCATAGCAGTCGTCAAAAGGGATGGACGGATAAAAACGCGGCATAGGTCAAAGTTCAGGTTAGGTTTTCTGCTACTAAGATACTCAAAAATCAGCAGACAATCAAGCCGTTACCCATTGCCGGAACCAAGGCGGAACAATCCACCTGCCCTCAGGGAAACAAAGAAGAACCACCATTTATGAAGTCTTAAGCAAAGCGATACCTTCACAATACCTCAACGCGGCCAGATGAATACCCGCAGCGGCGCCAGCCGCTGCTCCTTTGTAGTAAATTTATATTCTTGTTACCATCCTCCGGGCGGGGTACGACGCCGGCATCAGCACTGCGGCTGGGGCGTGGTCCCCCTGGTTGGCCTTGGTTGCTGGGAGTCTCTGAGGCGGGACTGTGGAGCGGGTGATGCCGAGGGCGTCATCACTGACCTTGATGCGGATGCCCGGCTCAGAGTCTCCCAGTGACCAAGGGCGCGGAACGCAGTGGAGCGTGGCCGAGGAGGCGGTCTGGCAGTGTTGGGGCGGCGGGCTCTGGAGCGCCGTGGAAGGGAGACCTCGGGCTCCCTGGAACAGCGGAAGAGACCGACGCTGTGGGTGGACAGACGGCCTCCCCGGCCTGGGCCGGAACGGCCCACCTTGTGAGCGCAGAAGGAAGTTGGAGCGGGGTACAACCTTCCACGCGAACAGGCAGTGACGGTTGAATAGAAGCAGGACGCAACGACGCTGATGCGTGCGGAACCGCGCAGTCTGTGGCTGGCAGCACGGCTTTTTGGTGAAGGCGGTAGCCGGAACAAAAAGACGGGATGACTGACACTGTCTGCGCCAACGGCCGGGACGGCCGTGTCCTGGCTGCCCGGAAGGCTTTGCAGGACGGAGGCGAGCAAATGACCGTAGCCGCCGGACACGGGAGCGGAGCGGACGTGTACGATAGCGGCGTAGGGAGTGCGAAGCCGGAGACCTGCAAGGCCTGGAGGAATAGCGGCCAGGTTAAACTCTACCTTTGATGACGGGCCGACCCGCAGCTGCGCTGCATAAGGCGGCAGGATGCTCGCACGGCACTGAGGTTGTTGCGGGAGATGCCGCCAGAATCTTGATGGCGTCCGAGCGGGGTTGCACCGAGGCAGAGGAATTGGGGCCCCAATTCCTCTGCCCGGTGCAGGGCTGGCAAAGGGCCGGGACGGTCCCGGCCACTGCCGCCAGGCCCTCTCCTGCCGCCGCCTCGCACGGGCGGATGCTGGCACTGACCTAACTGCGTGCTACCCACGGAGTTAGTTAACATAATCTAGATTGTGCTCACCCGCAGTGGGTAGGATGGTCGGGGCGGGCTTCTGTCCCTCGAAGATTGATGTCGCCGCTGCGGTGGTACTCCCTTGATGCGAGGAGTGACACAATCTCGATAGATTATGTTAATCTCACGGATTTCCGGCACTAACGGTGGGGCGTGGTAGGACGAAGCCCGGGCGATTATCCTCTCCCCTTGGGGAGCCGGAGGAGTATAGACCAGCACGGCGAGCTGACGGAAGTCCAGGAGAGGAAGGACCGTCAGGGACTGGAGCGGAGGGGCTTCCGGCTGCTGACCGTGACCGCTTTTCCATTATCGCGCTGCAGCGCGTGTGCCTTCCTGACCGGCTTGACGGGCTGGAGGGCACTGATAGACCCAGCCGTAAGTCTCTGGACGGCTCTGCCGGGCAGAGTCTTGCGGATGACCGCTTCTTTCTGACCTCGGCATCAGGAAAACGCTGATTCGTGGCAGGGACGCCCGCACTGGGGCGCGGAACGGCCGCGAGTCTCTCCCTGGAGTGGCGTCAGCCCGGAAGGGAGAGTCTCGCAGTGGAGCTGCCATAAGTGGAGTTCGCAGGGGCGCACAGTGAACCAAAGCGAGTGAGCGCAGCTTTAGCGTAGCGAACTGGCTTTGACCGCTTTATCTTTATCATTTGGAGGTGTGGACTACTCTATTCGGAATTTCGTCCATAGAGCATCCGTAATGTATAGTCAATGTCATCAATTGTGTCGAGTTGCACTAAGTTTCTGACGACAAATCCTCCAACATGAATCCTTTTGCTTTCATTCTCAAGGAATATTTCTCGTGACAATTCGGCCCTTGGTGTCACCTCAAGATAGAACCAGAAGCCCCAGAGAACAAATGTATAGAATCCGTATGTCTCCATTTGCCCCAGTTCCGGTTCCGTAAATTGCAGCTTGGGTTCAGACAGATCTTTTTCCACGAACATCATATTCATTTGCAGATGCCATACGGGAAGGTCACCAACGCCATACCGGGCATACCTGCGAACCCTATCGAATTTAGGGTCAAGCGCGTTCATGGTAGCTTTATGGTACTCCTGAAGGAATAGTTCGTACAGGCCCCGCTTAAATTGCTTTATGAAAACGCGACTAAAAGACCGCTTTGATTGGAAAGACTGCTTGATGGTCAGTTTCCCCTGAGAGCGCCAAAAACTGAAGTAAATGGATTTCAACCTATCCTCTTCATGGCCTTCTCTGGATAGCTGCAACATGAAACGAATCAATCCAAAAATCTCCTTTACACTTGTCTCGACTGCGATATAAGGCACCATTGATTTATCTGGAGCCCCGAAGAAATGGTTACAGTCATCGCAGACATCGAATCCTATCCTGGTGCTACCGAGACTTTTAGGAGTCGTATGTGGCTTATTGTTGAACGAAACGTCCGGCTCAGTTTTTCCGCAGAAAATGCATTTGCCCTTTTCTATGTACTTCATGCTACTCCTTGGACTCCAGATAAAATACAATTGACGGCCAATCTGGATAACTGTCACTGCCGAACTGGATCCATTCTCCTTCAAAGGTGTCGGCGCCATGTTTTGGGCGGTCATCGATGAGAAATTCACCTTTCAGGAGGTCTTTGTGGTGGGATAGGATGAGGCGCTTGTGAAAGACGTCATCGAGATACTTTGTCACCCATGCTACTTTATCGGCCCAGGCGGAGGGATTCTTCCAAGGAGCTGTAGAAAGAATGTATACGTCATATTTCTTTGCCAACCGGTGGACTGCTTCTATGGCACCGGGCATAGGTTCCATCAGAGCAAAAATACCGGGGACTTCATCCAGACGGCCACTGTATTCAGCGGTTGTCTTTGCATCCAGTTTGGCTATGCCAGATGCAAAATCCACGAGGACGTTGTCCATATCGAAATAGACGCGCTTTTTCATTATTCTGCCGGGATGTATTCGATCTTGGTGACTTCACCTTTGGTGCGGTAGTTGCCGATGACGCCGTCGCGGACGACTTTTTCGGCTTCGATGGGGGCTCCGACGCTGAGGCGATAGACATAAACAATATCACCTAGTTGGAGACTGCTGTTTTTGATGCCGTCAACACGGAGAACGCGGCGGATTTCACGTCCGTCAGAGCGGTCAATCACCTTGAAATCAACCTGCCGGTCCAGATATTGGACCTTCAGTTGGTCGCCAGGCTCAAGCAAGTGAATGAAGAAAGTCTCATCGTCATAGCCCCACTCGCTATCAAAGGAATCTTGGCCCATATAGGCTTTCCAGGAAAGATATCCCAAGTAGATGGCGATGGTGTTCATCGTGTAGCCTATGGCGTCGCGCTCGTCTTCGATAGTACCGAAGAGGCGCTTGAGCGTAGTGATGCCTATCGTGCGGCCGGTTTTTTCAAAAATGTCTTCGGCAAGGATGGAAAAATCTTTGGCACGGTCGAATGTCATGCCGGTCTTGTCCTTGATTTCCTGTATGGTCTTCTGGCTTAAAATCATAGCGTCACTTTTAGCAATGTATAATTGTCGGACAGGTGCTTATTCTGGCCGTCCAAGAAGGTCCTGAGTTCGGTTTCATCATCCGGCATCCAGTAGATGGGCAGCTCCTTGTGGACACCATCTGAACAAAGCCAAATGGTATCTCCTTCCTGAATGGAAACCGACTGGATGTCTGGATCTGCATTCTCATTCTCACCCATAAGGCTGCGAGTAACTATGGCAGAATACTTTTCCAGGTCGGCGGCTTTAAGTGTATTGACCTGACGAAGTTCGTTGATTAGTGAGTGGTCTTCCGTCTGGAAGATAGGTTTGCCATCCCTCATTACATAAACACGGCTGTCTCCAACCCAAGCAATCCAGGCAGTATTATCGCATACATAGGCAACGACAATCACGGTTCCCATCTGCTTTGCATGCAGGGCGATTCTCTTGATAGAGATAGACTCATTCGCAAAAGCAACAGCTTCGCGAAGGAGGATTTCCGGTTCCAGCGATTTATAATTCTCTTCTACGTAATCTTTCACTGCATTTGCTGCAACCTGGGCAGCAATCTCACCGTGGGAGTAGCCTCCCATGCCGTCTGCGACTATGAAGACGGCGTGTTTCTCATCCATGGTGGCATAGGCAAGAAAGTCTTGGTTTACTTTCCGGCCGCCGACTCCGCTATACTCAAATATTGTCATCCTTTAACCGCACTAATTGTATCGCCGCCATGTTTTGTCACGCGGGGACGGATGGATATCTTAGTAGGACGCAGGGTGATAGACTTGTCTGTGGACTTCACGGCCCAAAGGTAGGCTTCTCCGGAGCCAAGATTAGCCATTTCGCCAGGCGTCAGGTTCTGCAGGGCGGTAATGGCTTTCTGGACGTGCTTTACCCATCCGGGTGAACTGAAACGATGCATTATCACGATGGAACTCAGCTCAATGATTTCCGTAGGCAGACTCATCGGATCCTGACTGGCTATCATAATGGAGACGCCCTTGTGGCGCATTTCGCGGATAGCTGTTGTGATTGAACCGACCAAATCCCTGTTATCCATATACTTGTGGGCCTCGTCAAAGACGATGAACTTATTGAAGCCCACTCCGTTGTGCTCGGACTTTCCAGAGAAGATGTTCATCATCACAACGAAAAGTCCCAGTGCCTCATCCTTATCTATGAATTCATCACGCAGGTCAACGATAATCAGACGACCAGGGTGAAGATATTCCTGCAGCTTGACGCCGTCGGTGATGTATTCCTCGGCGAAGGAAAGTTTCTGGTAAGCCAGGTTCTTTTGAGAATTGGAGAGGAAAGAACTGTTATCCACACCTGCTTTGATGTTGGCAAAGGACATATCGTTGCGGCAGGCTTTCATGATTTTCTTCAGCTCCTTCACATAAGCGGCATCATTACCCGTCGCACCCAGCAGGAACATCCAGTCCTTGACACTCAGTTCTCTGGAATCGAAACCAATTTGTGCGACCTCGATATCAGGATATTCGGCCTTACGGGTTTCCACCTGGGCTTCTGGAGCCAGGAGCAACACGTCTTTTACGGAATGAGCATCCGCACCATATTCGGCTTTCAACTTGGCCAGTTGCCCTGCAGCGTCATTCGGGTACACCATTGAAGTGAATTCCGGGGCATAATCCGGGCTGTCGCTATAATGGAAGATAACGCCGGCCATCGGGAAAGGCAATTTGTTGACGTGGCTGAACTGTTTGACAACCATCTCAACAATAGACCCAATGGTATAGCTCTTACCAGCTCCTTGGACGCCAAAGAGGCTGATTGTGTCGCAACCGTCCAGTGCGATACCGATTGTGCGCTTATTGGACACAGCCTTGCCAAGAATGCCAAATTGAGCAGCATCCTCATTTTTACCAATAAGGACATCATACTTGGGCTGAGTATAGCCGTATGCCGGACCTTCTATATCATGTAGCTCAGACGGTTCCTGTGGTTTTGTCGGGTGGTAGCCATCTACAACCTTATGGGGATCTTTTTCTTCCTCCTCCGTCTTGGGTTCCGGTTCTACCTTTACAGGCTCATCAGCCGGTTCTGGCTCAACAACAGGGTCCGGTTCAGGGTCAACATCTACTTTGGGTTCAGTAACAGGCTTCGGGGCGGGTATGGGCTCCGGGGTCACATTAATCACCACGGATGGTTCGTCGTTATCTTCCTCAGGCTGTGGCTGAATTTTGAAAGAATCATGTGGCTTGAAGGATGTTTCGGCACGGTTCGGCTCGAAGAACTCGATGAATCCTTGGTCTTCCTGGTCGAGTTTCTGTGTACTCAAGGTCTCGTGCTCGCTAAGGATTTCATTTAGAATGGTCTTGCCCATCGTGTAAATGACTGTATCCCCGTAGAAATCCTTCTGCTGGCGTTTCTCCTGCGAGAAATCGAAGATGATACCAAGTTCTTTGAAACGAATGGTATATCCCTCTCCCAATTTCTTGAGGTATGCAAGCATTGCTTCACCTACATTCTTGTCCAGCTGCTCATATCGAAGCGCCCTCTTAATGTAAAACTCGAGCAGATTCTTGAGTTCCAGTATTTTGAGCTCGCGGTCAAGACGGTCATATCCATCCTGAGCCATTTCAAAATGAAATTTCAGCGCAGCTACGGTATTGGCGATCTGGTTCTGAATTTTGGCATGGAGTTCTTCGCGCTCTGCATCATTCAGTGACTTGCGGCACTTGATTTCTACAATTGTAAAGACCAGTTCGCGTTTCTCGGCATCTATGTTTACGAGGACGTTATCTGCGCGTTCCTTGTCTGCCAGGTCAGGTTCCTCAAACAACTCCTTATGGAGGTCAATCGGGATGATAAAAGCTTCGTCCAACAACCCTTTCTTACGAAGGAAGCGTTTGGTAAGGGTGATTCCCAATACTTCGAAGGCCTTGTTCTGCGTGGCGTTCATCTGCATCAGCAGCGAACTGCTGACTGAACGGACGTCTTCCAAAAGCATGTCAAACAGTTTTCTATCTGAGATGTCGATGCCGAACTCCTTGAAATGAGGCAGCATAAGCCCTTCAACTTCACTGGTGGGCCGCGTAGTCAGGAAAGAGGATACGCCCATCAGTTCACGGCCAGGAATGTAATCCAACAGATATGGAGTCTCGCCAACGTTAAGGCAAGGGAGGTCGAAGAATTCCGGCCCCATGTTCTTATCGAAGGTAACCACCCAGTCAGAAACGTCGTGGATGAATGAAAGCAGCATTGCGTCGCTGTCGCGGAGAGTCAGCGTTGTTGCCGGGACAGATTCTTCAATGGTCGAAGACATAATGCTCCCTGTCAGTTTCTGAATGCTGGTAAACAGACTGATGGTGTCGTTGGCGAACTCGGTAACAGGCTCCGGGATCGTCTTTTCGGAATAATAACGCTTCCAGAGATAAGATGAACCAGCCTTTTCAGCTGCGACAACACTCTTGCCGATAACAGCATTGAGGAAGAACGAGCGGCTGTCATCCGTTTGGCGAATCAGTTCCGTATGCACTGGGAACGGGTTCACAAGGAATGATATATGGGCCTGGTACTGCTCGTGATGGTCAATAAAGTCTTTGATATTGTTGCGAGAGAAACGGAGTTTCGGGAAAAGACGGTTGGCAGACGCCTGGGAAAACACTTCCGCTTCTTCTGCCATTAGGGATTCCGGATTCAGAAGATCCTTCAACGCGTCGCCGGGTTGGATAAGTGTATCATCGGAGAAGAGACGGATTTCATAATCATTCTCCATCCCGATTTTCTCCATCGCAATCAAGGACTTGGCGAAGACCTCGGCATCACCGGCGTTGAAAATATTGATGACAATCTTCTCAGTGTAAGGGTGGGCCTTGCCGTAGTTGAAGATATGGCGCACCACAAGCGGGAGATTGACATCACTGTCAATACGTTTTTCGCCAGAGATATTGAGAACCACAGATGTATAGGACTTGAGCTGACGGAATTCAGAGGCCAATGCGCCTTCTCCAGCCTCGGTGCGTTGAGCATAGGCTCCCCAGCCAAAGGTAAGTTCACCAATGTACTGGAATGGCTCTTTCAGCCCACCGGCGGACAGTACCAGAGGGGCGGTGTCCATCGGAAGGCCATCTTTGAAGAGTTTCTCCAGCTTCCCGTGCCATGCGCCCTTGTACACCTTGGGGGTCTCTTTCGTCTTTGCTTCCCAGTCTGAGAACAACTCATAGATGTTCACCAGCCAAGCGAGACGTAACGGATGCAGCGGAGATATGAGCCGGACGGGCGTATTCTTCCCATCTGGCATCTCAACTTCCAGAAGAACCGTATCGATGTTCTGCAGCTCGATTGCCACACCTTCAGATACGCCATTCTCTGTTTGAGAGCGAATCCATTCCGTAAAATCAGAAATATAGTTCTTAATTTGCGGGACATATTGCGTAATGTCAAAGCAGTTAGACAAGCCTTCACCGTCTGCCACGGAATCCTTGATGGCTGAAAACAGTTCCTTCCTCGCACTCAAAAGGTGGTCGGGCATGGTGACGGATACTGGAATAAAAGAAATATGCTGCAGAGAAGTCTCCGTCGGGTTGCCACTCACCGCCGCCTCAACTGAACCAAAGGCTTCTGAGCACTTCAGAAAGCACCGTTCCAGCGCGATCAGTTTCTTGGGAAGCTGAATCTGGAAAGGATAACTGGGGCCGAAGTCGAACTGATAGATATTGTTCAATGAGCCTTCTATCCATTTGTTACGGTCTGTATTCTCAAGTTCATCAGCATCAACCTCCTCGCCTTTTATCAGCTTGGAAATCCGGTACTGTACAAGAGCTTTGAGATAATTATCTGTTTTCGCCCGTTTATCTACGGCATCAACAATCTCTACTTCTTCACCATCGTTATCGATAGTGAATGGAGCCGATTCATTGCAGAATAGCACCATGTTTTCGAGACGGAACTGCTCTGGGGTCAGGTTGGGATTATCTTTGCTGACCTGCTTCCACTGTTCCTGAATGGCAGCCTCCTTGAACGGATTATTTGTGTCCAATATGATACCGTCGGCGTCATAAGCGTGAACGCGAATCAGGTATTCTCCATTCTCAAACTTGTCTTTCTCGAAATTGACGGATAACTTTCTGGAAGCATTCCGATTGGTGAGTTTTACTTTCTTTAATACGCCCACCTCTGAAAAGCCGTCAAGAGCGACAAGGTATACTTCGAAATAGGCGATATCCAGGTTCTCTTTGGGAGAAGGATTCACCGTAACCCGGAATGAGACTTTACTTTTCTTTCCAGTATGAAGGGCCAGGATATAATTACCCTGATCATCTGTAACAAGCTCCTTCTTAGGATCTTTACCAGGGACAATCTCCGTATAAACAATCACTTCCTTGATGTCGCCCTTGAATTTGTCCAGTAACGGCAACTGCGCAAAGTTGAGATTGGGGTGATTGGCATAAATCTCTTCACAGAGGGCGTAGCGTTCGTTGACAATCTCTTGGGCTGTCAGGAGATTAAGAATCTCTTTCTGGATTGTCTGAGCTTTGATGGGAAGCTGTGCTACTCGGTCTGCCGGAGCAATCGAGTAATCGCAAAGGACATCAGCGCATTTTTCTTTGTTGAGGGCAAGATTGCGGCGCATATTCGTGTCCGGGTGGACCAGTTTGCTATCCGGCAGCATTCCGAGGAGGAAGAGGCCGTTACCCCAAGATTCATCTGTATAATGCTCGGAATCGACATAGAGCAGGTAATTCACCAGCTGCATGCTGGGGACTACATACTGCTGCAAAACCTGCCAGACCGAATCCCAGGCTGCCTTCTTATCATCAGGAATCTCAGAGATAAGGTAATGCAAGAAAACCACCTTTAACTCTGCTGCGGACAAGTTCTGGAACGTCGCATCGCCATAGGAGTCTTCCGCAGATGTCCGACTGTTTGCAGGAATGAGAACCAGAATGGTAGCCTCCGGATCATTGCGCATCTCAATCAGTTTGGATGCTCTGATGAAATCCGGACCAGTCTCATCTTCTGACAAAATGAAAATGGAGATCTCCGGATTAACCGTCCGGAGCATCGGAATCAATGTCTTCAGCTCGGACATCGCCAGTCCGGTCACTTTCATGCAGTGTCCGGGCTTTGCCGCCTTAATGGTCTTGGCGTATGATTCGACCAGGAACGGGAGGAACTTTTCGTAGTATAGTGCTTTAAGGTCTATCATTTCTCATCAAAATTATAGCGTGGACGAATCTTTTGCAGGATATAAGCATCGCTAAGGTCGCTGTAGAAGCCGATCTGACGGAGTTTGTCCTTGAAGGCATCCATATTCTCTTTGAAGGCCTCGTTGGTCTCTACATCGGCATTGGCAAAACGAGGCTCACGGATGCCGTCGATAATCAGGCCGTAGCGCCTACGGATACGGGCTGCGAGCTCGCTGATGGAGAGAGACTCGGAATAATAACCACCGTGACCATTGTCGTTGAGGACCAGGATTTGAACCAGCGTCTCTAGCAGTTTGGAGCCAAGGGCCCCACGGCGAGGATGCCGGCGGGAACGACCGTCTGCAAGCAACCTGGATGCCGAGTTCTTCATGCTTACAGCGTCCAGAAATTCACGGAGATACTTATATTGAGAGGTTCCCAGGTTGGATTTCTCCATGATATAGACATACTTGTTGAAGTAGTCAGTTTCATCAAAATACTGGAGCATATCATTGAGGGAAGTCTCGTCGTCGGTTTCCTTATCCAACTCGTTGTCACGAATCAGACTGTTGAGGATGACCTTGAATTCGGTTTTATATTCATCGAGGTGGTTGTGGATGTAATCCAGGGCATTTTCGATGGAAGAGTCTTTGTTGTCATTGGCCAAGCTCTTCTGCATGATGTTGATTTTATATGTCGCGCGTACATAATCACGGAAACTGTTGGCCATGATTTCAGCATCTTTGCAGGCGTACTTGGATACCAGACTATCCAGATTGTCCGTCACGTCAACAACCATACTCCAACCGTCCTCTACATTCTTGGTGCCTGCCTCGACCATCTTTGGCAGCAGGTACACCAATTTCATTGTATAGAGGGCCAGGTGGAATCCGCACAGGATTTTCAAATAGTCAATAAATACGGAACGCGGCAGCTTGTCCTGGTACATCAGCAGGCGGCGGATATCATCATTGAAGATTTCTGTCTGCTGCACCAGAAAGGGTTTTGTATTGTCGATGGCCGTAACGACGCCTTTCCTCTCTTTCATGTTCTTGGTCAGGAAGAGGATACCGGCAGTATCCACATCCAAATCCACGGAGGATACGATGTCGTTTGCATCTTTGTCCCAGCCCTTGGAAAGATATCTGCTTAAGCCCTCCAGCACTTCTTTATTGTGGCGCAGCATCACGTAGAGCTGGTCGGAAGTGTTGTAGTCGCGGCAGTATTTCTTGTTCTGGACGCGGAAGCTCAACAAGTGCATAGGCCGGAGGGTGGCCACTTTCTCCTTGACCATATTGCCTCTGTAAATCATGTCAAGAAGGCTGCTCCGGAGCCAGTCTTCAATGGCATCCAGATTCTCGGAAGCGCCGGTAATCAAGCCATCATCTTCCAAGTTCTTGACAAACCCTTCCAGGGAGTCAATATCATGCTCTTTTTTGTATGCCAAAGTGAGCGGGGCTCCTTGGGCAAATATTTTCATATAGAGATTGGTCAGGGCACGTTCCAGCGTGACACGTTTGGTGTCCACACACAGAATCTGGGGATTCCTGAACGCGATGGCTGTTCCTTTAGGTATCTTGATTATCATACGGCAGCCTCCTATTTAAGTGGTTCAACGGTAATGTGTTTGTTGCCTTCCAGGCGCACCACGGTAAACTTGCGGTTGTTTTTGGTAACAAGAATCTCTTTGTAGGTCTTGCTCTGCAGAAGGTTCTTGAAAATCTGGAGTTCGATGAATTTGCCTTGCAGATCATTCACGGACGGGTTGAAGCCAGAGCTGATGTACTGCAGCATCTCATACAGATCCAGAGACACCGTCAGCTGAATGAACTTATCCGTCTTGTGACGGAAGGTAAAGCTATCGCTCTCGTATTCAATATACTCCGTCAGATGGTCCGTCTTGTTGACAAAGAGTTCGAATTCATCGATGGAGAAGCGACGGTAGCTCTTGGAAAGCGGGTCTCCTACTTGCGAATTGGAAAGAAGCAGGTATCCCTCGGTCAGGGCAGGAGCGTCGCAGCCTTCACTGATGGAGATGGCTCTGGAGAGTCCAGACATTGTCTCCTTCAACGATTCTTCTCCAGATGATTTGAGTTTCTTGGCAAAGTCCTCTATGTAGCGATAAGGGAGCCGCTTCATGTAGTCAATCTTGCCCTCAAAGTACTGATGACGGATGAAGGTCTGATGCCGGAGGGAAATCAAGAAGCGGACATTCTCACCGGTTACCTTCCAAATGGGCAGGACCTCGTTGACTGCGTTGAAGTCATTCAAGAGTGACTGTTTGCGGTCATTGAAAATCAGATAACCGTTGGCCCTTTTCTCTTTGAAGTACAGGTCGCGGTCATTGGCCGGAAGAGCCACCTTGGCAATATCCGTATCACGGAGAATCTTGACCAAACGGTCATTCGATTCAGTTGAGCGAAGCGGGAAATTCCCATTGTAGTGAAGTGCCGGAGCCGTAATATTGAAATAGTAATAGTTCCAGTACAGTTCCGGTTTGTTTTCCGCTTTGACAAATTCCACCAGCTGCTTCACCTCCTCACAGGAATAATCTCGGGTGAGCATGAAGGATATGAAGGAACGGAGGTCTCGCATCGTGATGTGAAGTTCCCGCTTGTAAACCACCGCACGCAACAGCCATTCCAAACGGTTAATCACTTCATCACCTGCGCTGCTGTCATTGAAGGTGTCCACATTGTACTTGATGAAGCACTTGTCTGCCAGCGGGCAGCCCTGGCACTTGCCCCAAAGCTCAGGATTGGTGATGGCCTTGATCTGCTGAGAGAGAAGGCTGGGTGCATTCCCTTCCCGTGCAGTCACTGAACGAAGATTGAGGTTGATGATCATCAGGCCGGGCAGAAGATTGGAGTGGCCTTCATTGTAGAAATAGTCTTCGATACTCTTCTGGAGTGGCTTCAGACCGGGTTCCGTTTCCAGGAAGTCAACCAGGCGACCCTCATTGATGGCGATGATTCGACCTTCAGATGAGTGCGTGTAATCGGATGAACCGATGAAAGGAGCAAAGAAATCACGCAGAACAGCGTCATTTGCCTTGTCGGATTCATCCTGAGAGCCATCGTAGTTGCTTTGGAACTTGACCCCGTTCAAGGTAAATTCTGACCCATTCTTTGTCTGGAAGCCAACACGGTTAGTTCCCAGAGCCTCAACTTGCTTCAGGAAGGCCGTTTTACCGTCACCGGCGTTACCAGTTATGATGACCAGCTTATACTTGAGATCAGCGATGTCCTTCAAGAGTTTGTAATCCAGCTTTGTCTTGGTGTAAGTCTTCTGGTCCAGGATGCTCTGATGAGCACCGGCGCGGGTTCCACCATTTCCGTGAACACTCTGGCTGTAAAGGGAGTTGACATAGGCAACGATGTCATCTGTCAAGACCGTTGTCTGGGTCGTATCAGATTTCTTTTCGATGCCATCCGGACCAATTGCCTCAAGGGCATCCGACATTTCTTTGGCGGTGCCGAAGCGCTTGGTCTTGTCGGTGATGATAGACTTCATGATGAAGTCCGCAAAGGCATCGGAAATCTTATCGTTGTATTTCCTGATGTCAGTGGGAGCCTCGTAAAGCTTGGGATGCATACTGCTGCCCGGCCACGGGTAAGCGTGCGCGACCAACTGATATAGTGTGATACCCAGAGAGAAGGTATCTGCTGACGGACCCCAATCAATCGTCTTGTTTGAAAGAATCAGGTCCGGAGCCATATAGGGCAACGTTCCGGCAAAGGCCTTGTCATCAACGGATGTGGAAATGTTGAAATCGATGAGGACGTAGCGCTGGCGGTTATCCCAGACAATGTTGTTGGGCTTGATGTCCCGATGGAAGAGCGGCGGAACTTTGTCTTGCAGATACCGCAGGGCAGACAAGATCTGCGTGGCCATCTTGTAGATTTCACTGTTTGGAAGCCGAAGGTCCCCACTGGTGTAGTCTCCGAGGTTTTCTCCATTGAGGAGCTCCATCAGCGTGTAGAAAAGTCCCTGGGAGGTCTTATCGTTATAGACAAACTTGACGATGTTGTCGTGTTTAACGTCCTTTAGCGCATCGAATTCGTTGAAAGTGCTCTCTACAGAAACATCCCGGTCAAAGATCTTAATTGCATAGAACTTGTTCTGAATCAAGTGTTTTACCTTGAATACCTTTCCGAAGCCACCTTTACCGAGCTGTTCGTAGAGGACCAGAGACTGAGAAACGCTCATTCCAGGCTTCATGTCTTTGAGATTCAACTGAGCCTCTACGGTGGCAGGCATATCACCTTTTTTCTCAGAATCGGTGAGGTACATGTTGATGAACTCAATCATCTCGTCAGCTTCTGCCCAGCGTTTCTGAAGATTGGCTGTAATCGTGTGTTTGGCCACTTCATCCATCCACTCCGGTAAGTCGCTCACCACCTTGGAAGGCAGCTGGTCTTCCGGAAGTTCTCCTTTCTGGAGCTTGAAAAGAAGCGTACTGTTGAAGGGAAGTTTGCCAGTCATCAGGCGATAGAAGACAACGCCAAGCGAGAACAGGTCGCTTCCATAGCAGAAGTCACCGTCCAGCATTTCAGGTGCAACATACGGGGAATCATCACCGGATACGGAAGTCATCACGGTGAATCCCAGATCTTCGTGTCCCCGGAAATAAGAAAGACCGAAGTTGGCGAGCGCAGCTGTACCATCGTTGAGAATGAAGATATTCTCAGGGCTGACATCACGGTGGGTAATATCGTGGCTATGCGCCACTTTCAACGCCTTGGCAATATCCAAGATAATACCCAGTTTCTCCCGCTGCGTGAAGGTCTTGCTCTTTAACTTAGATTCCAGAGATGAGCCCTCCAGATACTCGCTGTATTCGTAGAAGAAAGTATGGTCATCGTTGAACTGGAAACTGCTCTTGATGATGTTGGGGCAGGTTTCAATCTGCTGCAGGGCGAACTTCGCGTTCTGGGCACTTAGCGTCAGGCGTTCCAGCTCCGGCTGGCTTTTGCCGGCAAAACTGAGCGGATACTCGCGAACCTTGTATTTTTTTGTGGCAAAAATCTTTGGTTGGCAAAGGTATTCCGTGTATTCCTCGTTGGACTGGAGCGTCTCCAGGATAGCGAAGTCAAGAATCTCTTTCTTTTTCGCGTAGTTCTGGTGAGAAGACTCGCCGGAAAGGTAATCCGCGATTTCTTTCTGAATCCCGACCATAAATTCGGGATCTTTCCGGAGGCGTTCATTATCCGTAAGGTAGTCAATAAGCTCGCTGTTGAGGAGGAAGGTCTGCTCATAGCAGTCGGAATGCGGATCCAGACCAAATTTGGACTGACCGGGATAACTGAGCGTCACAACGGTCTGGATGGAGCCAAAGCGCCAGCTGGGATTGTGATTCTGGAGTTTGGCGGCCAGAATCTTGGTCTTCAGGGTGGCTGTCTTGTGAGGGTTCTTGCGCTCAACACCATTTACGCTCCAGATGAAGTCGTCGCCGTAAAGACTCCCGTTCCAATCCTTATTCTCGATGTGATAAATGCCGTGCGGGGCAATTACAATGGCGTCATATTCCCAGTATTTGACGGCGCCCTGGGGCGTCTTGCTGGAGTATTCACCATTGGGGATAACCAAGTAGTTATCCGGCAACTTCACATACAGAAAGTCCAGCAAACGCTTTTCCCCTGCGTTCACCGGACCATCTCCGAGATGTGTCTTGATGATTTTTGCCATATAATGTGTGTTATTATTCTGTTAGTTGTTCCACTTCTCAATCTCTTTTTCGACAAGGGAAATGGCCTCAAGTTCCATCTTGGCGGCCTTTCCCCAACACTCTCTATGCTTTTCAGCAAGAGAGGCAATCTTTTCCATCTCTGCTTCCTCGAAGACAGGGATGGGAATAACTGACAGAAGTGGGGGCTCTACATGTTGGATGACAGAGCCAAAAATAGGCCTCTGGATGAGTGCTTTGCCGATTTTGGATGACAGGAATGAAAACACAAATCCCCTTCTGAGGATGTTGTTCGGAATTATCCGAACAACATGCTCAGAAACGAGTTTCTGAGCATGTTGTTCGTTTGTGAACACTACATCTCCTATGGTGCCAGAACGAGGCAGAAGGATCCAGCCTTCCTGGATGAGATAATCCTCCAGACTAGGTGCTTTGCGTGATAATTTCTTATCGCTTTCTGGGACTGAAAGGAAAATATCCGTTCCCCCAAGGAATGTTATGCCATCTTTGACATACATCCTTTTAGCGATTCCGGGTCGGGATATAGATTCTGAAAGTTCTCCCAGAGATTTCCATTCAAAATGATTCTTTATATATTCGTCATACTGCTTTCCGACGGATAAGTGATATGTTGCTTCAAACCTGAGAAACTGAGATTCAGAAACCGTTTTTGACGAAACAATACCATAACTGGGTTGGCACATCTGTTCAGTAAAATGTGACTCAATTAAGGCATGCGCTTCATTTAACGATTCCGTCGAAATATCACGAAGACGCGCAGATTCTGCAATTAAAGAATCGATCTTTTCTTGGAATTCTTCGGGAAAATCCGGGATAGGAAGAGTACCAACCATAGAATCAGTAATGAATGGCTGTACTCCACCTGTAGCGTGTTTCCAAAACGAGAGATTTCCTACTTTTGAAGCGAGATAGGCATATATAAAACCATTCTTGTACTCTGGTTTTACCTGTATTCGAATGATATTATCTGAACCAATAGCTTTCACCTTCTCCCAACTCTCCGTGACAAATGCAGTTTGGCCAATCGCTCCGACCCGACCTGTAAGTATCATCCCTTTCTTTAGCATGCCTTCTACGTCGAACCCATATTTGCGCGACGTATATTTACATGACATAAAAGGGTTGGCAGACATAACGTCGGAATTACTTAAAAAAGGGACGCCGAATGCTTCAGAAGTATATACTCTTCTATTTCTACCAGAAGTAAAAACGTCAGAGCAATAGAATGAAAGATTATGCGAGGAGTGTTTTCGAATAATGCCATCATAAATGTTAACAGCAGCGTTATGATAACTGCCGTCAAACCTGTTTGATGATAATACATCTTTATTTGTTATGACTATGCTTCTCATAATGATTGTCTAACTGTTTAGGAATGCACGATATGCAGCAGAAACCCTTGGAAGATCGTCATCTATCATTTTTACTCTCTCTTTGCGCTCTTTAACAACAGGCTGACCCATATCATCAGTGGATAACCATTGTTTAACATTTTCAAAAAGCAGTTCAGCCCCATCTTGATCCTTTCTATATACAGGGACGCCTCGCCTATCCTTGCCGACCTTCTCTACAATAGCCATAAAAACTTTATATTCCTCCTCCACTATAGGAATCAGTTGCTCTGCCTCTGTCTTTTTTTGCATGAAAAGGAGAGATGCCTGAACTCCAACCTGAGGAAGGAATGTTTCAACAGGCAGATAGACAGAAGCGAGTAGTTTGAAGTGCCTGAGAATCCACAAACGGACATCTATCATGCTAGGATTCCCAAGAATCCCATCAGGTAGGACTATTGCTACCTTTCCAGCCGGCTTGAGATAATGGTAACAAGCCTCTATGTAGAGAACCTCTGGAGCCGGCTTATCAAGGAACTTGTTTAGTTCATATCTTTCCGCAATATCCTTTGCGACCTCGACCTTTGAGCCAAAGGGTGGATTTGTAAACACCATATCGAATTTACCCTGGGCATTATCCTCGGCAGTTGCGAATGAGTAATTTTTGTCACGACTAATTGCAATGCTTTGATTTACGGCTTTTGCAACCTTGGGGACATCCGGTTTTGCCCCATACGGATACTCTAACGAGTTAATGTTGAAAATATTGGAATGACCATCGCCTGACATAACCATATTCATTCGAGCCGCTTTCTTCAGGTCTTTATCGAAGTCGAATCCAAAGATCATATTGCTTGCATATTCGCGAACTAGATCATCAATCTCCGGGGAGTTGTATTTTGCATCCAGAATAGGTCCTTCAAGGTCCGGATACATATTCTTGGTCATCTTCCGACGTACGTGATCCAACACCATCACCAGGAATCCTCCGCTGCCGCAAGCAGGGTCAAGCACACGAGTATCTTGGTCTGGATCAAGCATTTCAACCATGCACCGGATTATATTGCGAGGGGTAAAGAACTGACCATAACTCTGTTTCAGTGTATTTGAGACGATTGTCTCATAGGCAGTGCCTTTCACATCGACAGTCGCATCTAAGAAAGAATACTTGGCCAGTTCGCTGGCTACATAAGCAAGACCCCTATCCGATAATCCTATAACTTCGTTTCCATCAAAAACATCCTTATAGATATTACTGTCTTTCAGTTCTTGAAAAATGCCTTTGATTCGGGCAGCAACAGCAGCCTGGCCTTCACGGGTATTTTGCTCTTTAACACCGACCCAGAATTTGCGGCGATAGCTGATACCATTTTTAGCATCAATATATCGACGCTTTTCATCATACATCTTGCAAAAGATGAGATTCAAAAGTTCCCAGAAAGCATCTTTGTTGCCACCTTCATTAGCATAGATATAGTCATGGCAACGTTTAAATGTGCGAACTAAAGATTCGTTAGCGGGCTTTCTAGGTGCCGCCTTATCCCCTGATGCAATAAGGTCTGCTAAAGATTGATTAACAGCCGGAAAATCTGATAATTCTTCTATCGTAGCCTGTTGCCATTTATCCAGACTCTTTCCAAGGAAATGCAGGTCCTCACCATTCGTCCAACATCCAAATTCACATTCGGTATACGTTAAAATCGTCTCCAAGGAAGCCATAACGCCGCCTTTAGAATCGTTTGCTTTCACCTTGGCGTCCTTCGCAACAATAATGGCCCGGATCAGGTTGTCAGCATCGTGGGCTTTCCCGTGCTCGAAGATGGCCAGGTCAACTTTGGCTGTACGTTTCTTGTCTTCTTCGTCGGTGTATTTGAAAGAGAAATCCCGCTGCATATCCTCCAGAGCAAAACCATATTCCTCGGACATGGTTTGAATCATGAACTGGAGATTGCTCTCTTTCTCTGATGCTTTTACGATTTTGTTGGTTAGGATACAGATCAGCTGATCTTCATTGAGGACTATTTCCTCCGAAGGCGTATGCTTCTCGGTGGTGGGCATAATGTCAGTATTAATGTACAAAGTTGGTGATTTTTCCTGCCAATACCTTGTCCATCCTGTCCAACTTCACCACGGCATGAAACTTTGACGCACCATGGGCATATATCTTACTGCAAGGCTGAACGAAAGTATTTGCCAAATTTACAAAAATACTCGCAAATAGCCTCCGAGTTAGTCCAAAAGTTTCATTTCTAAAGTAGCAAGCACTATGACGAAGACCATTTCTTTTTCCTTCAATGTCCTCAACGGAAACGAGATTATCGCCCAGGAAACACTGAATTACAAAGTCAATGAGAGTCAGTTACGTGATGTAGCAGCTGTCATGGACGGTAACGGCGGTCATCTGGTTGACCTGTGCGCCCTGGAAGGCTTGACGACTGCTCTGGAGGAAGAGATTTATGTCCACCGTCTTCCTGAAATCCTCCCGGAAGATACCGATTATGATGGCATTTTCGTTCAGCTGCAGGAAGATATGCCCGAGGAACTGGTTGCAGCTGCCGATGAATATGTCCGCTTGAAGGAGGTAACTATTGCGTACTACATTCAGAAAGATGGCGCTGAAATCAAAAGGGAGATGCTGTTTGGGGTTTCTGCCAAGGAGTATAATGCCATGCGCAAGGCATCTGTCTCGGAAGAAGAACGTGATACGGACTTTGGTCTGATGAAACGTCTCTTCCCTGAAGAGTACTATAAGGTAGCAGGGTTGGTGGAGGAAAATGCCTTCAAGGAGTGTGTGCGGGATTACGGACAGGCTTATCCTGTTGTGCTGAAAGAATTTCCTTACCAGGTCTTTATGAATCTGTAGGAGTGATTTCTTGTCTTTGAATTAACTTTGTAACCATCAATCATCAACAACATAAGCGAATGAGAGAACTCAAATGCCCCAAGTGCGGAAATGTCTTTTCCGTGGACGAAGCCGACTACGCTTCCATCGTCAATCAGGTCAAAGGTGCCGAATTCGACGCCGAAGTGAGCAGGCGTATTGCTGAACTTCATAAGCAGCATCAGGCCGAAGAGCAGGCACGTGCCGCTTCGAAAGAGCAGGAACATCAGAGCGCGCTTTTCAAGAAAGACCAGGCACTCAGCGAGAAGGACGGGGAAATCGCCCGGTTGAAAGAGCAGATTTCTGCTATGGGTGACCGGCAGAAGCTGGCTGTAGGGAATGCGGTTGCAGATAAGGATAAGATTATCGTAGAGCTGCGGGCCGCCATCGCCCAGAAGGAAAGCGCAATCCAGATTGCCGTTCTGGAGGAGCAGCAGAAAGCAAAAGAATCGCTGCAGGTCAAAGAGGCGGAAATCGCCCAGCTCCGTTCGGACGCGAAGCTGGACAAATCCCGGGCCGAACTGCATGAGAAAGTGATTCGGGAAGACTATGAGAACCGGCTGAAAGTGGCACAGGAACAGGTTGACTATTACAAGGACCTCAAGAGCCGACTGTCCACCAAGATGGTCGGTGAAACGTTGGAGGTTCACTGTAATACGGTCTTCAATGGTGAACTTAGGCCGCTTTTCCCGAATGCTTATTTTGAGAAGGACAATGATGCCTCCAATGGCAGCAAGGGTGATTTCATTTTCCGTGACTATGAAGACGGCTTAGAATACATTTCCATCATGTTTGAGATGAAGAATGAGACGGATGATGGCGCTACGAAGCATCGGAACGAGGAATTCTTCCGTAAACTGGATGCTGACCGCAAGGCAAAGGGGTGCGAGTATGCCGTACTGGTTTCGCTGCTTGAGCCTGAAAGCGAGCTGTACAATGGAGGTATCGTGGATGTGTCCTATCGCTATCCGAAGATGTATGTCATCCGTCCCCAGTTTTTCAAGGCGATGATTACTCTTCTGGTGAATGCGGCCAAAAAGACGGTGGAGTAATAAGAAGGAACTGGCGCTGGCACGCAGCCAAAGCGTGGATGTGACCAACTTCGAGAGCCAACTGCTGGCTTTCAAGGATGCGTTCGGAAGGAATTATCGCCTGGCTAGCGAGAAGTTCAAGACCGCTATCGATGAGATTGACAAGTCCATCACGCATCTGCAGAAAATCAAGGATGCGTTGATTGGCTCTGAAAACAATCTGCGTCTGGCCAACGACAAGGCCGATGCGCTCTCTATCAAACGTCTGACTCGTGGGAATCCCACCATGAAGGCGAAATTCGACGAAGCCCGCGAGAAAAATGCGGAAGATCAACCTGAGATTCAGTAAGTATGACGCAAGCTATAGTTATTCATCCTGAAATTGCAGCCCTCCAGAATCGCCTGGAGGAGCTGCGGCAGGAGTCGGCCAAACTCTACTTGAAAGCCGAGTATATGCAGTTTGAGGAGCGGCCGCATCTGCTTTCCTTGTATGAAACACATATCGGCAAGCTTCTTTTCGAGGAATTCCAGCTGAATGTCGAGATTCGATTAGTGAATCTGGAAGCGCAGCTATTTCAGGTGTATATCAACCGAAATGAGCGGCCGGATGAAGAGCAGATTGCACGCAGAATCAGTCTGGAAAAGGCCAAGTTCAAAGATGAGCTGGAAGAGAAAGAGGCAAGTATCAAAGCCGCACAGGATTTCCTCAATGCGCCGTCCTATAGCAAAGAAGAGACGGAGGAACTCAGGGATTTGTATCGGCTGATAGCAAAAGCTTTGCACCCCGATTTGCACCCGGAGCAGACTTAAAAAGAGCGGGACATGTTCTTGAAGGCCGTGTCGGCTTATCGTATCGGCGATATTTTTGTGCTTAGGCAGATTGCACTTGCGTTGACGGAGGAATCCATTGTGGATATTCCCGAAACTGATTTGCCCCGGCTTATCGAGAAAGCCCAGGAGACAGTGAATTCGTTTAAGTACAGGATTGAGCAGATGGATTCGGTGTTCCCGTTCATTTACCGTGATAATCTGACCAACGCTGATTGGATTAAAGAACAACAGGTGGAAATTACCGAGCGGATTGCCACTGCGAAGAAACAGCTCGAACAGACCAAGAATTATTTGATGATGTTGAAGTTATGGAAACCGGACTCGTTAAGTTAAACCCTGAATTGATGGCCTTGATCCACGACAAAGGCGGCGCTGGCATCATTCCTTTCAAGCAAGAGATTTTTGTCATCAATGTCTTCGTCGCCGGTACCGGGTACTGCGAAAAAATTGCGGAGGTACAGGAGTATATTATCCCAGGAATGCAGTTGACCTTGAGGCGGCATCCGGAGAATGAGGTGGATGAGTTTGCTATCGGCATTTACCATAAGGACGTCAGAATCGGGTGGGTGCCTATGAAGGATAACCTTGTCATGGCTAGATTGATGGATGCAGGCAAGATGTTTACTTGCAAGGTGGTTCGCATCGAGCCAAACGAACGTTGGCCAAAGATTAATGTTAGTATTTACATGGTTGATTAGATGACTTTGCTCAGATGGAGGTATTTATGAGAAAACCCAAAACTTTTATCCTGGAATGGCGCCCCGCCATTTCCAGCTACAAAATGGCGGATTTTGAAGAGGAACTTGCGCAATTCGACGAGGCTTGGTTCAATTGGAGCATTTGGGACTGGAAGGACGCTCAGGAGGGAGATGAGTTTTATATGATCAAGTGTGGAGAAGGTGTGACCGGTATCGTGATGCATGGGGTGATTGATTCGGAGCCCTATCAAGGGGAGGATTGGTCCGGACAAGGACGGGTCGTGTACTATGCGGACCTGGAGCCGGATATCATGATTCATCCGGATAAGTGCCGCCTACTTACAACAGAGGCGCTTGAGGCAGCCATGCCTGATTTTCAGTGGAATGGCGGCCATTCGGGGCGGGTGCTTTCTGAAGCTTATGCAGAGAAGCTTCGGCAAATGTGGACAGAGTATCTTGCCATGAACGATGATTTCTTCAATGGGGACGGCAGGGCTGTCCGTAAATCTGAGGAGGATTAAGGAGATAGACAAACACGCAAGTCGTATCGAAATCTTCAATTCCAGCCTTGCTATCATGCGGCAGGGCTGGTATATTTCCAGCGGAGGAAAGAAGGTGGTGTTACCCTCGATAGAGGAAGTAATGGGGACAGCAGTTATGTACAATGAGCCCGTCCATCTGCTGGTTGACCCGATGTACCCGATTCATACAGAGGTCTATGTGGAGAATAAGGATTGTGTCTTGGCTGCTAAGGACCTCATTGATGCCGGATATAATCCGGCCATGCTTAACCTGGCAGACCTCTACACACCTGGAGGCCTTGTAGAGTATGGGTCCGGTGCCCAGGAAGAGAATCTTTGCAGGAGAAGCAATCTCATTTTGTCTTTGTATCAGTTTTCCCGTTCAAGAGTTGCTCAATATCCAGACCTATGTCTTGTGCAGCACGCGGACCAGTATCCGATGGATGAGCGCCATGGGGGCGTCTATAGTGGAGTTGTTACCTTTTTCCGGAGTTCGGAATCCGATGGTTCTATGTTGTTGGACGAGCCGTACAATATTCCTGTCATTTCAGTGGCAGCTTTGAGTGGCCCTCGGATTGGGGCCGATGGACTAATGTTGCCGGAGGAGACAGAGATTACACTGGACAAGATGCGGACTATTTTCCGGATTGGCATTATGCAGGGGCACGATTCTCTGGTTCTTTCCGCAATGGGCTGCGGTGCTTTTGCGAATCCGCCTGCGCATATTGCGAAACTATTCCACCAGGTAATTGAGGAGGATGAGTTCAAGGATAAATTCAGTCTCCTCGATTTCGCCATACTGGATGGATACAGGACTGGGCTGCGGCATAATCCGGAGGGAAATTTGCTGCCATTCCAGAGGGAGTTTGCATAAGGAGACGATATTTAGCTATAATCGAGTAGGAGGAAAACGAAGTAGTTTTCTTCCTACTTTCGTTTTCCGACCTCTCACACCACCGTACGTGCGGTTCCGCATACGGCGGTTCCTTATCTTACGTGCAATCTGACATAGTAGTCCATCAGACAAGGATAACCGGCGGCATGGAGTTTATCGTTGGATGCGGCGTGGTGCATTATACCTTCCGCATTTGCCCAATATCCCTTGCTGCTGTTGCCGTAGATTCTTGCCCAATATGGCTTGATACCGCATCGTATGAGATTCTTTATCCTTGTTTTAGGTCTCTTCCAACTTTTCCATATGCACATACGTATCCGTCTACGAAGCCATTTATCAATGGCGGCCAGTGACGATTTCATATCTGCATACTTGAAGTATGACACCCATCCGCGTATGACTTGGTGTAGCGCGACCTTCCTGCGTTCATATCCCATCCCGTTGCTCCTGCCCGTCAGCATCTTTAGTTTTGCTTTCAGTTTGAGCAAACTCTTTGGATGGACACGCAACCTTCATCCCTCTCCGGTCTTGTAGAAGGTATGTCCCAGGTACTTCATCCCACGGACATAGCCGACTTCCGTCTTGTCGAGGTTTACTTTCAGGTGGAGTTTCTTCTCGATGAACTTGGTCAGGCCTTCGCATACGCGCTCCGCACCCCTCCTGCTTTTGCAGAAGATCAGGCTGTCATCCGCGTAACGCACGAACGGATGGCCGCGGCGCTCCAGCTCCTTGTCCAGTTCGTTGAGCACGATGTTGCTCAGCAGCGGACTGAGCGGACCTCCTTGCGGCGTTCCCTCCGTTGTCGGCTGATATACTCCGTTGACCATCACGCCAGCATAAAGGTATTTGTGTATCAGGCTTATGACCCTGCCGTCCTTTATGGTGTGGGAGAGCAGTTCTATCAGGTAACTCTGGTTTACGGTGTCAAAGAAGCGTTCCAAGTCTATGCCCACGGCATATTCATAACCTTCGTCGAGTATCTTCTGCGCCTGTTTCAACGCCCCCTGTGCGCTGCGGTTCGGTCGGAAGCCGTAGCTTCCCTCGCTGAACTGAGGCTCATACATCGGCGTAAGTACTTGCGCTATACTTTGTTGGATGACGCGGTCCACCAGGGTCGGTATTCCCAGTTTGCGCGTCTTGCCATTGTCTTTCGGGATTTCCACCCTGCGCACTGGCATGGGCTTATATTTCCCGTTCAAGATGGAGTTCCTGAGTTCATCTTTGTGGAGTTTCAAGTATGGAAGCAATTCCTTTGCCTCCATCGAGTCGACACCTCCGCTCCCGCCGTTCGATACTACCTTCCTATATGCTCGGTTCATATTATAGGGAGAAAGGATGAGTTCCATCAGGTGATTCTCATCTATCCGCACTTCCGCAAGTCTGCCTTCGGTTATCTCCATATAGGTCTGCGCTCCCTCGATGACTTCGGCTTCCAGCCTATCTTCCCGCGGGCAGCTCTCTTTCGTTTTCTGCTTTCTTTCCTCCATAGAGTTTCTTCATTAGACTTACTTCAAATAAAGTTCGGCCCTTCCCTGCGTGTCGATTTAGGCAGGTAATATGGCCTCTGCTGACTTCTCGCAGTTCGTTGTTACTGCTCGCTTTCGCTCGCCTGCGAGACCTCTCCAGTTATGGACATACTCTTTCCATCTTATGTCTGCCCGATTTACCTTGGGCGATTTCGGATAGTTATCGGACTTCGATTTCTTTTGCAATCTTATCCTCACCCTTAGGCCTTTTATCGGATTTCTGTCCGTCAGACCAGATGTTTGCCGCCGGCTTCCTTCAGATTCCGTCTCGCGGCGGACACCCTTGCCTTTGGCTGTAACCTTCCCACTATCAGGGCGGTTTAGGGACTTGCACCCATTAGAGTGTGTTCGTGCTGGACGAACAAAAACTTCCATCAGTTGATGGAACTGATGGAAGTGAGGGAATGATGGGAAAAGTCCACAATAGAAAAGCCTCCGAATCTCTTCGGAGGCCGATTTCCTTTTTTAAAGTGCCACATGCAGCGATAGTAGACAACATGCGCACTGCGTTGCAAATATAGAATTTATTTTTCTTTCGAACAAATTTTATGCAAAATTCATGTCAAATCCCGTTATGTCATTGAGAATTTCAGCAACATTGTCGTTCTCAACGTCATCCAGAAGAACATCAATCTGCTTGCAGAAATCCTGATAACGATGTGTGGAGATCTGTTTCAAGAAGTATTTGACGACTTCGATGGCGCCAATGATGTTGCTATTGGTAAATGAATTGAATCTGCCTGCAGGACCTGACCTCAAAGGCGTGGGTAGTTTCATATCGAAGAGGACATCCCCGTGCGCACATTGGTTTCTCAAGTATCGAATCGCATTGAAATAACTCGTAAAGATCGTCAACTTGTCAATACCGTAGTGGCTAGCGACAGCAGACTGCACCTCTTTATCCAAGATACTCAAGAACAGTTGGAACACTGCCCCAAAAGTCATGTGCTCGATGGTTTTCCATGCTGGCGCATAGGTGTCTTCAGGGTATTTCTTATGATGGTCTGCAATAACCGGATGTTTCTTGAACTTGTCTGTGTATATCTCCGCATCGAACGAATCAATGAAGCCGGCCTCCATAACGGAGCCATCCACGAACCAACATGGATTCTCTTTGTACTGGTTCGATACATAGTACGTTATGTAGGTGCGAAGGTTGATCTCTATCCGGGTGATGTACCGAAGAAGCAGCATCCGCAAATCAGAGTCGAAGTAGTAAAGATCAAGGGCGTCTTCAAAATGCGTAGAGGCCTTCAGTTTGTGCGTCCTTTCCTTCTTGCTCGGGTATGTTATTTCATACGGAAAGAGGTAAGAGCCAAAGCGATAGTAACCAATATCCAGCAGAACTTCCTTGGCCTTCTCTTCGTCCTCGATACCCAGCCCTCTGTCTTTCAACTTTTGTATCTGCTCTTCTATTGTTGTTGCGTATTTCATCGTCTTCAATAATTATGTCCTGCAAAGATACCGCTATTTTCTGAAAATCATACTTTAACGTATGATATTATTCCTCTGACGTGGAGGTCGATGATGGCCTGGCGGCCGGGGGCGGATTCGAGGAAGGCGAGGTCCTGAGGGTTGTCGTGGAAAAGGTTCTCGCTGAGGGCGGCGGCGCATAGGGTGTTCTTCAGGATGTAGAAGTCGGATTCCCAGTCGGGGTCTCCATCGGAGTAGTCTTTCCGGATCTTATGACCGGGAAGGTGGAGGGAGGCGGCTTCGTAGAGGCAGGTGGCGAGATGGTCGCCCGCTGTCTGGCCACGGGAGGTGTAGCAGGTCCAGCCTCGGGCGGACCTCCACTGCCTACCGTTCCCGGCTGCGTTGGTGTGGATGGAGACCAGGCAGACGTTTCGCTTGCCCAGCTGGCGGCACCAGGTGTTGGCTCGCTCGACGCGGGTGCGGAGGGAGACGTCGTAGTCTTCGGGGACGAGGAGGTCGGCATCGTAGCCGGCGTATTTCAATTGCCGGACGATGGCGGCGGCGATTTGCCGGGTGTAGCTCCATTCGTAGTAGCGGCGGTCCGGGGAGCATTTGCCGGGGGTGTTGGAGCCGTGGCCGTTGTCGATGAGGATTTTCATTGCTGTGTCTTTTCGTAGTAGCCTTGTTTGATGCGGTGGAGGAGGCCGTTTTTGCACCAGGCGCTGATGTAACGCTCGGCGGTGGGCTGGGTGATGCCGAGCCGGCCGGCGATCTGGAGGAATGCCTGGGTGGAGAAGGTGGCCGGGAGGGATGAGAGGAACTGCTGCTGGCGGTCGGAGCGTTCTGCGGCGGGCTTGCCGAGGTCGGCGCTGGAGAGTTCGCGATAGACGCGGACGGTGTGCCGGATGAGCGCCCGGGCAATGGCCATTGCGCTCCGGAAGTCTTCGTCGTCACAGATGAGGGTGGTGACGACTTCGCCGGTGTCGTGGAGGCGGAGGGCGCTCAGGACCATCGCGAGACGGAAGGTGATGAGGCCGAGGCGCCGGACGCTGCCGATGATGTCTTCGCCGAAGAGGTAGTAGTACTGCTCCTGGGTGCTGCGGTAGTAGTCGTGGAAGGCGCTCTGCTGGCCGGGGGTCAGGGAAAACTCCAGTTCCGGCTGCATCTCCAGGCGCTGGTAGAGTTCGAGGAAGCCGTAGCCGATGTCGTCGAAGATTTCTTCCAGGGTGGTGTTGCTGGTGCGGGCGAAAACGTCAATCCATTCCAGGCGGAAGTTAAGGTAGTAGAAGATGAAGCGGCTGAACAGGCCGTTCTCCGCATCCGGGATGAGGGCGGAGATCTGTCGCGGTGTTCCGGAGAGGACGGCGGAGAGGCGCGGCCGCAGGAGTTCTACAAATTCCCTGTCTTTTCGCCGGGTGTAGGAGATGGGCTCGTGGTGGAAGGCCTTCCGGAAGCCGTCGGAGTAGTTGCCGTAGTCGGAGGCGAAGACGTTGGCCAGGGTGTCGCCTTCGGTTTCGAACATCAGGCCGCCTCCTCCGTTGTCGGAGAGGATCTGATAGACGGATGTGGAGCTGGAGTTGGCTGGAATGATGAGCATCCGCAGGGGCGGCTCTTCGGGCGGTTCCAGGTCCGGATTCTTTTTCTTTGCCTGGTCGAAGCGGGCTTTCTGGACGCGGTATTCGTCCATATCGTCCCGGTAGAGCTGGCGGAGCTGGTCGTGGATGGGCTGTGCGAGACGTCGGCAGAGGGAGAGCCTGCCTTTGCCGGCGGAGGCCGGTGCCGTGACGTAGAGGAAGAGGTTGGGATAGACTTTCTTGTTGTCATAGACGCCATAGACTTTGCCCAGGCAGGCAGACCAGGTGACGAGGGCTCCGAGGATGAGGACGTCGGCATCTTCGTCGGAACGGGCATTTCGGGCCACTTCGTCAAGGAGCCCCGGGAGGTGGCCGTAGAGTTCCCGGGAGAAGGTGGGCATTGATTCCGGGGCGGCGATTTCCATCAGTTCCATCATTTCCATCAGCTGATGGAAAGTTTTGCTGCGGTTTTTCGGCCGGGAAGCTGACGGACACGCCGTTCTCTTTGGCAAGGTGGAAGAGGGTGCGGATGGTGATGCCGTGGCCCCGGGCGCGCATACATTTGTCGTACTGGGCGTCACATTCCTGCTCCGAGTAGCCGGGATAGAAGCGGCTGAGGCGGTGGTAGTAGCTGCGGCCGTTTTCTCCCATGGCGTCGGTGAGGGCGAAGCCGAGGTCCCGCCAATGGTCGTAGCCGGCGGTGATGTCCGTGCCGGTCGCCTCGATGCGGGCGGTGAGGCGTTCGATCTGGTCGTCGAGCGTGGCGGAGTAGGACGGATTGGCAGCGGCCGGCCGGGCAGGCCGCTTGGCTTGCTCTGTCTTCGGGGCCGCCGGTGCGGCCGGTCCCGGATCCTTCCAGTCTTCGGGGTTGAATTTCTTTTTGCTCATAGGGCGCAGCTGTAATCGGGGTTGAGGTAGGCCTGCGGATCGTGCGGGAGGAAGCAGGCTCGGCAGACGTCTTTGCCTGACTGGTCCACGGGGATGCCGTAGGCCTGGGCGATGTAGGCGGAAACGGAGCGGAAGAAGGCGGTGTGGCTGCACTCGGTAAGGTCCGTGGGGATGATCCATTTGAGGCCGTCGCCGGAGGGGCTCCGGAAGAGCAGCATCGTCTCGAAGTATTCGTCCTGCAGGAGCTTCCGGAAGAGTTCCTCAACGTCCGGGAGGTGGTCGAAATCCAGGCACAGGAGTCTGGAGTGGTTGAGGAGTTTGTCTTCCCTGCGGACGGAGAAGGTGCCGGAGAAGGTGCAGTAGTCGAATTTCTCGGCTTTGAACATCCTGGCACGTTTGGGGTCGCGGATGAGACGGAGTTCCTCTGTGCGGCGGCGGGCGTATCGGCCGGTGATGTAGCGCCAGGTGTCGAGGAGGGATATCTGCTTGTAGGGCGTGACGTTGCGGACCGGTGCCTTGAAGAAGGAGAAGTGCGGCTGCGCGATGAGCGGGGTCTGGAAGAGGACGCCGCCGGGCTGCTCTTCTCCAAGGTGGAGGTGGAGTTCGTCGTTGAGGATCTGCAGGAGTTCGTCGCCGGATTTCTTGTAGAAGAGTTCGGCAAAGTCCAGGAAGGTGCCGTCGGGGATGTGCCAGGAGGCATCGTGGTGCCTGGCGATGCGGCTGCTCAGCCGGGCGTCGGGATTGACTTTCTCCATCCAGACGTGGAGGCTTGGGGCGGAGTTGTCCCAGGGGGTGCGGTTCCAGCCGCATTCGTCACCGGATACCCGCATCAGGAAGTCGGACGGGTAGAACTGCCGGAGGATGTGGGAATATACATCGGATCCGTAGAGCGTCTTGGCGATGACGTTCTCTTTGGTGAGTCGGCGGTCCATGGGTCAGCGGCGTTTCCTCGCGCCGGGCCGGTTGTTGGCAACGTAGGCCTGGGCGATTTCGGTGATGTTGTCGGGATTGACGGGACGGCCATCGGTGTTCCAGCGGATGATGGCGCGCTTGACGAAGAAGAGGCGCTTTCCGCGCTTGATATAGGGAATCTTTTCTTCGGATACCCAGCCGTAGATGGTCTGGACGGCGGGCTTTTCGGGAAGGAAGGCAGACAGTTCCTCAACGGTCATTTCGTAGTCCGGGGCGAGGTCCTCAGGCTTGAGCCGCTTGAGGAAGCCCCAGAGGGCTCCGAGGTAGTAGAGCATCCGGGCTGCCGTGAGCGGCAGCTGTTCTTCGGGAATGGGTTGGAGGGCAGCATAGCCCTCTTCAAACTGTTCATCAAGGGTGCGTGCCATTTCGGCTTCACGGATGACGGACTCGTCAAGGACGAGATCGGTTGGTTTCTTTTTGGGCATAACTTGACTGTTTGTGTCGCTGCCCTTTTTGTCCCGTGGCGCCTGTGGGGATAAAAAAGCCAGCGACGGTTGTTTCGCTGGCAAATGTAGAGTGGGGCTATGCCGCCCGGGCTGGGTTTGGGATGCCCGGAGGCAGCCCAAATGTTATATTTTCTTATCGTTGTCTATCTTTCGGGCGATGGCCGGGAAAAGTTCCTGGACTTCCGCTTTGACGGTGCCGAGGTCTTTCTGTACCTGTTTGTTCTCGAAATCGAAGTCGAGCTTTTTGCGCAGGGTCTCTTCGCTGTAGCCGGTGATGAAGCTCAGGAGGCGGGCCCATGCTGACTTGTCGGAGTTGGTGAAGTCTATGCCGAGTTCGTTGAAGAGGTAGTAGAAGAGGATGCCGATCTGCCGGCCGGTGGCCTGTCTGGTCGCGCCGGGCTGGCCGGACGGTATGGCGTGGGTGTTTCCGGCGTCGTTCCCGGCTTGTTCGGACTTGGTTTCTGCTATCAGGACATCGTAACGGGCGGTCAGGATGCCTCCGAGGATGCCTCCGAGGATGCCTCCGAGGATGTCTCTGAGGCTTTCCCGTTCGCCGAGGAAGGTCTGGATGAGTGCGTCCAGAAAGCGGGGTCGTTCTGCGGCAGGCTTGCTCTACAGGGCGCGGTCCACGGACTCGAGTACGGAGTGCGCGATGGCGTAGTTGGTGAGCATCATCCGGGGTGTGGGCGGCATCGGTTCCTTCAACTGCCGGAGCGGCGGGATGGAGGCGATGAAGGTGTCGGCAAAGAGATAGTCATCGGCGTGGAGCAGGAGCCAGTCTTTATACTGACGGAGTTTGTCTTCGTTCAGCGCTCCGGAGGCCTCTGCAAGGTAAAGGACTGCGGCGAGGACGGCGCAGCGCTGGGCGCCGGTATGCGGGTGGCAGTCGTAAGTCTGCCGGGTGATGGTTTCCGTCCGGGGGTTTCGGAACTTGCGGGTGGGCTTGAGACGGCGGTGGTAGCTGTCCAGGAAGGGGGCAAGGTCATCGGCCGTGCGGAGCTCGTCAAGGATGGTCTTGGCGCAGTTGCAGAGGGTTACGGAAGGAAAGTTGGATTCGAGGAACCGCATTTCGGGGTTGAGGCCCCGGCTGTATATCTCGAGGAGCAGACGATAGAGGGCCACGTATTCCGAGCCCTGGGCGATGACGTCTGCGACGGTCGTGAAGTGTCGTATGATTCTCATAGGCGTCTATTTTTCTGTTTTGATTCCTATCTTGATGGATTCCGCGGCCTTGCGCCTTTCCTCGTCCACGATGTCGGCGTAGATCTGCGTGGTGGTGACGTTGGAGTGCGTGAGGAGTTTGGAGACGGTGTAGATGGAAGTGCCGTTGCTGGCCAGGATGGTGGCGTAGGTGTGGCGGAAGTTATGGAAGGTGATGTGCTTGTCGATGCCGGCGGCTTTTACCCAGCGGGCGATGCGGCGGTTGAGGGTGCCGCGGTGGAGCTGGTCGAAGATGAGGCCTTCCTTGCATTCGCCCAGGAGGCTGTAGGCCTCTTCGTTGATGGGGATGACGGCATAGGCGCCAGTCTTCTGGGTGATGACTTTGAGGGCATAGCCCTGGTCGGGGGCGATGATGACGTTGTCCCAAGTGAGGCTCTCGATGTCGGAGATGCGGAGGCCGCAGAGGCAGGCAAGGAGGCTGGCGCGCTTGACCTGCTCGTCTTCGCAGGGGGTGGCGGCCAGGCGGCGGACTTCCTCGATGGTGAGGTATTCCTTGTGGACGGGGGCTACGGAGATGGAGTCCAGCCGGGAGACGATGTCGTCGGTGATGAGTTTGTCGCGCTGGGCACGGCGGACGACCATCTTGAAGTACATCCAGAGGTGGGAGGCGCCGTTGTGAGAGACGAAGCGTTTGTCATCGAGGCTTGCTTCTCCGGAGAGGAGGTATTCGCGGAATTCCTGGCAGAGCTCGAGGGTGACGTCGGCGATGGTGCATTTGCCGCCGGTGAAGCGGAAGAAGTGCTTGAAGGCGCCGCTGGCATAATTCCCCGGTTCGTTGGCTATGTCCTGGAAGTACTGGATGAAGTCCACTTTGCCACGGTTGCGGTCGGCGAAGCCGAACTGCTCTTTGAGGATGGCGATCTCGCGCTCGGAGCGGATGGCCTCGGCAATCTGTAGTTTCTCGTTGTTGCTTTTGCGCTCTGTGGCGTCTTTGGGTTTCTTGAAAAGGTAGATGCCCAGGTATTCCCTGCGGCTGAGCTCGCCGGTGCGTGGGTTGCGCACGGGCGGGTAGAAGTCCAGGTAGAGGGTAATATTACCGCTTGGGAGTTCCCGTTTCCGGAGTGTTACTTTGGTCGCTGACATATTCTTCCTTCAAGATATTATAGAGTTGCTTTTTATCGTAGAATACCTGGCCGCCGATTTTGAGGGTCTTGAGCTTGTGTTTCTTGGCGTAGTAGTAGAGGTGGCCGCGGTGGATGCCGAAGTCGCGCCCGGCGTCGCTGATGGTGACGTAGCCCAGGTTGCGGGCTTCGGTGCACTGGCGCTGGAGCTGCTTGTAGTTGACTTCTTTTCCGTCGGCCAGGGTTACGGCGCCTTTGCGGGCTTTCTCCCAGACCTTGCGGTCGATGAGGACGGTGCGGCCTTCGCGCTTGCGGGGCAGCTTGTGGTCGTGGATGAAGTCATAGACGGTCTGCTTGAAGATGCCGCACTCTTCGGCGAGCTGCGCTACCGTGAGATAGTCGTGTTTCTCCTTCTCTCCCGGGAAGAGTTTCTCCAGGCCTTTGCGGCCGTAGTAGGCGGTGCCGTCGAACCAGGCCAGGGCGACTCCGGCTTCGGCGGCGCAGGCCTTGATGGTCTTTTCGTCCTTGCGGAATTTGAGAGCGGCTTCGTGGGCGGAGATGTATTTCTTGCGCTCATCTTCAAGTTTCTTCTTCGGGATTTTGGCCGGCGGGAAGGAGTTGCGCTGGTCGGTGATGCCCTGAAGGTCGATGCGGTTGGTGCGGGGGCCGAGTTTGATAAGCTGGAGGTCGCCGCGGTCAATCATCGCGTAGATGGTGGGTCGGGTGACGTGGAGAATCCTGGCTGCAGCGGAGATGCTGACGTAGCGCTCGCCTTTGAGGGCGGTGATGGATTTCTCCTGGTCGGTGTGATGATGGCGGCGGGGGCGCTGCGGTGTGGCCGCCTGGGTTTCTTCGGCGGGAGTTATGCTTACCGGTTTGTCTGTGGTGGTCTCGGTCCAGAACTCTGGCGGGAGGGTGCTGATGGGAGCGGCGCAGAACTCCTCGAAGAGCCGTTGGTAGTCGGCCTCGGTGAGCGGCCGCAGTTCGGACTCCGGGAGGAAGGGTTCCGGCAGGATGGGAATCTCGTGCCCAAGTATTCTCTCTATCGTTTCCATCTTTACAATATTTTTAGGGTGTGTAAAGAGTGTTTGGGGCGTGTTTTTGTAAACTGATGTAAAGGCAGCGGAATATTTAGGGTGGTCCGCAGTATTTTGCCCTTTGAGTCTTTACACTTCACCCTAAAGGTGCAAATGTGGTACAAATATAACGAAAAGAAGCATAAGAAACAATAGGTAACGATAAGCGTGAAAAGGCTAAATGTTTGGTTTTGATAGGGGTTGGTCGGAGGTGTTAGGGGGATGGGAGGGGGGGTGTAAAAGACTGTAAAGATTCTTTACACTTTTGCATATTCATAAAATAAGAATATCCCTGAATGACAATCACTTGAATCTTTTGGCATGGTAATGGATTGGCCAAATGACGGTTTTTGCGGAGGGTCGTTTCGACAAACTCAACGATCTCCTGGAAGACAAGCTGGTGACAGTTATCGTGACCAACACATTGCACGTTGAATTTGTTGATTGTTGGTGAGATCGTTGAACCACGGTTGGTGAACATGCCGGACAAGGGCCGCTGAGCCTGTCGAAACGACTTTCGGTGAAGGTTAGTGAAAACCGTTATTAGTAACTCAAGTTTCGCAAGTGATTTAGGCCGCCGCCCCGGCGAGGTCTAGCCGGTC
>OGOV01000455.1_pt1 | contig 41656 bp, 29 predicted proteins | sample 1552711 | NCBI WGS metagenome assembly OGOV01 (sample SAMEA2580216, study PRJEB22360) | human gut metagenome | biome: human gut; feature: human-associated habitat; material: faeces | place: Denmark | collected 2008/2010 | reverse complement strand
TTTTTCACACCTGGAAGTCCTGAACACCAACAGAACGCTCTGTAACTAAGCCGACGACTCACAGGTGCGCGAATATGCTCGCACCTGGAAGTGCAACTCGCTTGCCATCAGGCAGATGACATTTTAGGTGCGCAAGGTTTTTCACACCTGGAAGTCCTGAACACCAACAGAACGCTCTGTAACTAAGCCGACGACTCACAGGTGCGCGAATATGCTCGCACCTGGAAGTGCAACTCGCTTGCCATCAGGCAGATGACATTTTAGGTGCGCAAGGTTTTTCACACCTGGAAGAGCGGGGGCCTATGGTTTATGGGGCAGAAAACGTACGGCAAAAGCTCCTTGTTAGCCGCTCCTTCTCAAGGCTTAAGGCGATGTCTGAATATTCTAGAGCGACATCAGGAAGAGGATGACCTTCTTGACACCTTGGCGGATAGCCTCAAGTGCCTTGCTGATCTGGTTACGTACGGTGTTCTCGGAAAGACCGAGCGACTGAGCGATCTCGCTATACTTCATCCCGTCGCGGCGGCTCATCAGGAATATTCTCCTCCTTTTGGCCGGAAGGCGGTCAATGGCCGACCAGATCCGCGCCTCTTTAACGGAATTGTCCACGGCCTCATCATCGGAAATCGCCACGTCATCCTCAACCGGAAGTATCTCATTCTCAAGGCTGTCCAGCGACACATCCTGCCGTTGCCTCCTGATGGCATCAATGCACCGATTCCTCACAGCCGTGTAAAGATAAGCCCTCGGACTATCAATCCCGTCACTCGCCGCCTGCTTCATCCAATATGCCGTGAAAGCCTCCTGTACCAGATCCTCGATCAGATCCTTGTCCTTGAGATAGTGCAGCGCATAGACACACAAAGGCCTGTAGTAAAGCCTGAACAAAGAATCTATGTCCGCTGTCCGCACCATAACACCGCAAAGTTAACCACTCCCTGGCATATTGCCAAATTCTCGTCCACACAAGGCAAAACAAGGCAAGAACTCGGGCACAATGCAAAAGTGCCTCCTCAACAATTGAGTAAGTACTTAGAAAACAGCCACTCATAAACACTTTCAAAGCTTTATCGACAAAATTATAACTTCGGTTATTATAATCACAGTTATAATTTTCCGTGCAAGTACTGAAAACAAATGACATTCAAAGACATAGACAATATAGGAAAAAATATTTCGAACCGGAATCAACTTTGGCACGGAAATGGCATAAAAGAGTAATCGACATAAATATTTTTACTCATAAACCAAAAACTGACTCAATAGTTATTTCATAAGTATTGAATAAGATTAGCCGAAGCCGGGTGAGAACCTCGCTTCGGTTTTTGCTTTATATCTCGGGATAAAGGAGGTAAGGCGCGCGGCGGGACTTGAAGTTTTCGACATCGGAAGCCCAACGGGCGGAGATCCCGGCGGCGGAGGAACCGTTCCCTATCATCGAGCGGAACCAGTCCACACCGGCGAGAAGTTCAAAGAAGTTGTTCTTACCGAAGAACTTATCGCCCATATTCAGATTGCGGTAAGCATCGATGACATATTCAAGATTGATCTTTTCCGCCCAAATGTCGCGGAGCGGCTTGCGGCGAAGGTCAACGCCGTGGCACTCCTCATCCAGGAACTGCGGGCTTTTCGCGCCGGGGATGCTTCGAGGCACAAAGGAGAAGGAATATCCCGTCATCGCCGGATGCCCGTAGGTCTCAAACGGGAACTGCGTGCCGCGGCCGAGGCTGACCACCGTACCCTCGAAGTAGCAGGTTGATGAATATAGGTACACTGCCCTCATGTCCTTAATGTTCGGGGAAGGCGGCAGGATAAGGCTGTAGCGGGTGTTATGGGTGTAATTCAGGCACGGAACCACAGTCAGGTCGCAGGTACCGTTCTCCAGCCATTTCTCGCCGTTGATCATCAGCGCCAACTCACCGAGCGTCATTCCGTGAACAGTCGTGATCGGCAGCCAACCGACACCGGACTTGAATTTCATATCCAGAACAGGACCGTCAACATAGAAGCCGTTCGGGTTCGGGCGGTCAAGAATGACGACCTGTTTCCCGTCTCTGGCGCAGGCCTCCATCAGATGATGCATTGTGATATAATAGGTATAGTACCTAAGGCCTACATCCTGAATATCAATCACAAGGACATCAAACTTATCGGTTTTCTCCTTGCTCGGAATCCGTGAGCCTTTCTCGTAAAGCGACAGGATCTCCACTCCGGTTTTCTCGTCCACACTGCTGCTGACGTGCTCTCCGGCATCGGCGTTGCCACGGAAGCCGTGCTCCGGAGAGAAGATTGCCTTGACATCTACTCCTTTTTCGATCAAGGCATCAACAATGTGCTGACCGTACTCAATCTTTCCGCCAGGGACGGAAGGTTCAGTGAACGGGATCAAGGAAATCTCATCAACTCTCTTTCGAGGAAAGCACCCGCCATATTCAGCAAGAGCGTCTGCCAACTTGGAGCCGGTCACCTTGTCTCCGACTATACCCGTCTGATTGCTGAACACCGCAACCCGCTTCCCTTGCAGTAGCGGCTGGTACTCCTCGAACCTCTCGTCACCAAGCACTACTCTTCTTGAATATGTCCGTGCGGCAAGCACGTCAGTCAAAGATATCGCTATTATTGTAATAATCAAGAATTTAAGATTGTGTCCCATAATCATTGGTCATTTTCTGGTTCAAGATACGAAATTTCGCAAAGAAGACACAAAAAAAGATTTGATTATAGAAATATTCATCGGGCACTTCGACAAGCTCAGTGACCGGTGGATTACTGCATCGAACCACCGACGAGGTCGAGGATCTCGGAGGTGATCTTTTGCTGACGGCCTTTGTTGTACTCAAGGGTGAGTTCCTGCAGGAGGTCGTTGCCGTTGTCGGTGGCAAGCTGCATAGCTACGGTGCGGGCGGCGTGCTCGGCGGCGGCGCTGTCCAGCAGGGTGGTGAATATGCGAAGGCGGATTACCTTCGGGAGGAGGGTGGCTATCAAGGCCTCCTTGGATGGCTCTACGATCAGGTCTTCTGTGGTTGGTGAGCCCTGTCGAACCACCGGCGCTCCGACAGGCTCAGCGCCCCTGTTCGTGTCGGATTCAGAGGCGGAATCTGCGATCTTTCCGGCCTGAAGGTCAGCGGTGGCATCAGCCAAAGACAAGGGCAGGTAAGTCTGCCGGGTTGTCGGCTGGGAAGAGGTTGATTTATAGTGATTATAAACCAGTTCCACCTTGTCAAACCGACCTGAGACAAAGCCGTCAAACAGTTCCTGAGCCAAAGCGGAGGCCGCATCGTATGACGGAGAATCCGACATCTTCGTGAAATCCGCGGGACTTGGGAAGCCAAGCTTCTTCATCGCCTCCGCCATCTTTCGGCCTACGGAATAGACCGTGATGTCGGCATCGCCAAGACCTGAGGCACGATATTCATTGATCACCGCCGTGGCCTCCCGGATGACGTTGGAATTGAACGCGCCGCAGAGCGAAGAATTGGAGGCGAAGGCGACAATCGCAACCTTTCGCACCTCACGCTGAGCCATCAATGAATATGCCCCGTCCATCCCCGCCAGGTCGTGCCGGTTCGACAGGCTCAACCGATCACCACTCTGGTCAAATCCACGTTCAGCTGATCCTGAGCCACGTACGGAACCATCTTCCGAAGCCGCGGCGGAAATATTCATTGCCCCCATCAGGTCGATGAGCATCGAGTGCAGTCGCCTCTCGTACGGAAGCATGTTCTGAATCGCCATCTGCGCTTTCTGCAGCTTCGCGGCTGCCACCATCTTCATCGCCGAGGTGATCGCCAGAGTGCTGCTGATGGAATTGATCCTGCCCTTTATCTCCTTCAGTGACGGCATATTCTTCTACAACTAATTGAACTTCTTGACTTTCATCTTCCTTTTGCCGGAATCTATAAGAATTGACCTCACCACGCCGGAAGCCACATCCTCGATCACGGTGAACAGTTCCGGATCCACCTTTCCCGCCGACAGTTTGTCAAGTACATCGGTCTGATGGGTGGCCCTCATCCGTTCAAGGAACAGGACATCGAACTCATGCACCTGATCCAGGCTGATGTCCTTCATCAAGCCGTGGGTGCCGCAATAAAGGACGGCGACCTCCTCACCGACTGGCATCGGAGAGTACTGCGGCTGGATCAGCTGCTGATTGTTCTTGCGGCCCTTGTCCAGAACCATTTCCGTCACTCTGTCCACATCCGATGAATACTTCGAGAATGACTCCAGCTCGTTGAACTGCGCCTGCTCGATCTTCAGGGTTCCGGCCACACTCTTCATCGACTTCACCTGAGCGGCTCCGCCGACACGGGACACGGAGATGCCCACATTGATGGCCGGACGCTGGCCCTGGTTGAACAGGTCAGTCTCAAGGTAGATCTGACCGTCGGTGATGGAAATCACGTTGGTCGGGATGTAGGCGGACACGTCGCCGGCCTGGGTCTCGATGATCGGAAGGGCTGTCAGCGACCCGCCGGCCTTGACCTTGCCCTTCAACGAATCCGGAAGGTCGTTCATCTGCTCAGCGACCTCCTGCTGGTCAATGATCTTCGCGGCTCTTTCCAGAAGCCGTGAGTGCAGGTAGAAGACATCGCCCGGATAGGCCTCGCGACCGGAAGGTCGGCGAAGGATCAGCGAAACCTCACGGTAGGCCACAGCCTGCTTTGAAAGGTCGTCATAGACAACGAGGGCGGCACGGCCGGTGTCACGGAAATATTCCCCCACAGCTGCTCCGGCAAACGGGGCGAAATACTGCAGCGCGGCGGGATCGGCCGCGGTGGCGGCGATGACAACCGTGTAGTCCATCGCACCCTTCGAGCGGAGCGTCTCCACGATGTTTGCCACGGTGGAACCCTTCTGTCCGATAGCCACATAGATGCAATAGACAGGATTCCCGGCCTCATAGTTGGCGCGCTGGTTGATGATCGTGTCAATGGCGATGGCGGTCTTGCCGGTCTGACGGTCGCCGATGATGAGTTCCCTCTGGCCACGGCCAATCGGGATCATCGAGTCGATCGCCATGATTCCGGTCTGGAGAGGCTCGGTGACGGGCTGACGGAATATTACACCGGGAGCCTTGCGCTCCAGCGGCATCTCCGTCAGGTCTCCTTCGACCTTGCCGAGTCCGTCAAGCGGAACGCCAAGCGGATCGACCACTCTTCCGAGCATCTGCTCGCCGACCTTGATGGAGGCGATACGGCCGGTTCTGCGGACGGTCATTCCTTCCTTGACCTCATCGGTAGGGCCGAGAAGCACGGCACCGACATTGTCCTGCTCAAGGTTCATCACGACACCCATGACTCCGCTCTCGAATTCGAGCAGTTCTCCGGCCTCGGCGTTGGTCAGGCCGTACATTCTGGCCACACCATCGCTGACCTGAAGGACTTTGCCGATTTCCTCGAACCGGATGGAGGTGTCGATGTCTTTCAGCTGTTCCAGAAGCACCTGGGAGATTTCACTTGGTTTTATGTTGTCCATACTAAACTATTCTTCTGTTCTTTTCTATGAATTGACGCCGGATGAAATCGAGCTGGCGGGAGACGCTAGCGTCCAGGACGGTGTCCTCGACCTCGAAGACGAAGCCGCCTATGAGGGACGGGTTGACTTCGGTTTTCAGGATCAGCCTGCAGCCGGTCTGTTTCTCGACCAAATCACGGAGACGGGACTCCAATGCCGGTCGCTGAGCTTGTCGAAGCGACCCTTCGACAGGCACAGGGTCCGAAGGAGTTGGCTCAGGGTCCAGCAGTGCCGGATCAGCGACCACAAGCCGCGCGCGCTTGATGTGCCGTGAGCGGTAATATTCAGTGACGAAGGTGGTCAGAACCAGCCTTACATCACCGATGCGGCCGTTACGGATCAAGAGTTCGAGGAATTTATGCAGTTCCTGAGCCATCGAATCTTTCAATGAAGCCTCAAAAAGCGAGATTTTCTGAACCGCCGCAACCGCAGGATCATCCACGGCACGCCGGAAATCAGGCACTTCGTCAAGAGCCTTCTCAATGACCTGCACCTGGGCCGCAACCAACTCACCGGAGCCGGTCTCTTCGACCAGCTTCAGAAGTGCGGTGGCGTAACGTGTCGCGATAATTCCTGTGTTCATAGCATCAATTCTTCAAGTCCTTAGACGAGGAAACCTCATCCACAAGCCTATCAACCAGAGCCGACTGCTCAGCACCATCCGAAAGGCTCGCCTTCAGCACCTTCTCGGCGACGCTGACAGAAAGCAGCGCGACCTCCTTGCGGACATCCCGCAAAGCGCTCTCCTTCTCGGCGGCGATCTGCGTGCGAGCCTGATCCAGAATGCGGGAAGCCTCCTCCCTCGCCTGAACCTTCGCCTGCTCGACGATGTTGTCCCTCGAAGCCGCGGCCTCCTTCAGAATCCGGCTCTGCTCCTGCCTGGTCTCCTCGATCATCCGGGACTGTTCCTCAGCCAGATTGCGAAGCTTCTCCTCCGCCTCCTTGGCAGCCTTGATGGATTCACCTATCCTCTGCGCCCTCTTCTCGACCGAGCCGGTGATCATAGGGAAGCCCCACTTCGCCAGCACGAAGAAGACGATGCCGAAGATCAGCGTCATCCACACAAGCAATCCGAAATCAGGAGTGATGAGTGACATTTGCTATTTCGCGATAAGACAAACAACGATGGCGAACAGACAGGCACCTTCGATGAGGGCGCTGACGATGATAGCCGTCATCCTGTAGTGGTCAGCCTTTTCCGGCTGACGGGCTCCGGCCTCAAGGGAAGCCGTACCGATCTTACCGATACCGAAAGCGGCGGCGAAAGCAGCCAGACCAGCACCAAGAGCCGCACCTACTCTACCAAGAGAGAGGGCCTGAAGCAACATTGTAGAAAGTAACATAATCCTATGATTTTAAATTAATTATTCTGAATATTCCAAAATTATTCCGAAGCCTCCGGTCTCTGCCGCGACAGTCCTATGAAGACGGCCGACAGCATCGTGAAGACGTAGGCCTGAATGAACGCCACAAGCAATTCCAGACAATCCATAAACACACCCAGCAGTACAGCCACAACCGTAAGGCTGCCGTTCAAGGCGGCTCCAAGCTCAGCGGTCAGGAAGATCACGGCCACAACTCCAAGAATCATGAAGTGTCCTGCGAGGATGTTGGCGAAAAGCCTGACCATCAAGCTGAAAGGCTTGGTGAATATTCCGATTATCTCAATCGCCGGCATCAACGGAAGCGGCACCTTCAGCCAGGTCGGAACCTCCGGCCAAAGAATATCCTTCCAATAATGCTTGTTTCCGAATATATTGACAATGAAGAAGGTGAACAGTGCCAGCACGAGCGTCACGGCGATGTTGCCGGTGATGTTCGCTCCACCAGGGAAGAACGGCACGATACCCATCAGGTTGTTTATGAATATGAAGAAGAACGCTGTCAGCAGGTAAGGCGAGTATCTCTTGTAGTCCTCACCAACGCAGCTTTTTATGACATCATCCTCGATCATCGTGACGAGCATCTCCATCAGGCCGACTCCGCCTTTCGGGGCCTCCTCACGGGCGTCGTGTTTCCGGTACCATTTGGCGGTTCCGAGCACGATGAACAGCAGCAGAGCGCAGTTGATCATCAGGCCGAACACATTCTTGGTGATGGAAAAGTCCCACGGCCTTATCTCTGAGCCGTCAGCGGCACGTTCCACAATCTTGTTCTCGTACTTGCTTCCAGCCGGGGCGATGTAGAATCCTTCATATTCCCCGCGCTCCAAATGCTTGGAACTGAATATATGGAAGCCGTTGCCGGTCTTGCTGGCTACTATCACAGGCAGAGGGATGCTGACCGGATGGCCTTTCACCGTGGTGATGTGCCACTCGTAGGAGTCGCGGACGTGGCCGTAGAGATATTCATCCATATCAAAGCCACCACCCTTCTCCTCCGCGGCCAAAGACAACGGAAGCAAAAGACCAATGAATATGTAGATCCACTTTCTCATCACAGTTCCACGCAAGCTACAACGTGATTATCATTAACTTCCACAAAGCCAGAGGAAATCGCCACCTTGTCCGTGCCCTCACCGTTACGATAAGCAATCACGCCCTTCTCCAACGAAGAGATCAGCGGAGCGTGATCCAGCAGGACCTCGAAACGGCCCTTCGTGCCGGGAAGCTCCACAGCCTCAACGGCAGCGTGAACCAATGTCCTTTCAGGTGAAATGACATCCAGAATCATCTCTGAGGTTTTCTCTGACATATTCCTAAAACTTTCTCCGGTATATTCCTACTTCGCCTGAGCGAGAATAGCCTCGCCCTTCTTGATCGCATCGTCCAAGGTCCCGACATTGAGGAACGCCTGCTCCGGCAGGTAGTCCACCTCACCGTCGAGAATCCGGCGGAAGCCGTCGATCGTGTCCTGAATGTCCACCATCACGCCCGGCACGCCAGTAAACTGCTCAGCCACAGCGAACGGCTGTGACAAGAACCTCTGCACACGACGGGCACGGTTCACGGTCAGCTTGTCCTCGTCCGAAAGCTCGTCCATACCAAGGATCGCGATGATGTCCTGAAGCTCCTTGTTCCTCTGGAGGATCTGCTTCACCCTCTGGGCGGTGTCGTAGTGATCCTGTCCCACGATGTTAGGGTCAAGGATTCGGGAAGTGGACTCAAGCGGATCCACGGCCGGGTATATTCCTAACTCAGTGATTTTTCTGCTGAGCACCGTCGTTGCATCGAGGTGGGAGAAGGTGGTCGCAGGAGCAGGGTCGGTCAAGTCGTCCGCCGGCACGTAAACAGCCTGGACTGAGGTGATAGAGCCGTTCTTCGTCGAAGTGATGCGCTCCTGCATCTGGCCCATCTCCGTGGCAAGTGTCGGCTGGTAACCCACGGCGGAAGGCATTCGTCCCAAAAGGGCGGACACCTCGGAACCGGCCTGGGTGAACCTGAATATGTTGTCGATGAAGAAGAGGATGTCCCTCGGGCCGTCACCCTTGTCACTGTCTCTGAAAGACTCGGCGAGGGTCAGTCCGGACAGGGCCACTGAGGAACGCGCTCCCGGCGGTTCGTTCATCTGGCCGAACACCATCGCCACCTGGGATTTCTCAAGTTCTTTGCGATCGACCTTGGAGAGATCCCAATGGCCTTCCTCCATCGACTTCACGAACTCGTCACCATACTTGATGACACCGGACTCGATCATCTCACGAAGCAGGTCATTACCTTCCCTGGTACGCTCCCCTACTCCGGCGAAGATTGAGAATCCGTTATGTTTCTTGGCTATATTATTGATCAACTCCTTGATGAGCACTGTCTTACCGACTCCGGCTCCACCGAAAAGGCCGATCTTACCACCTTTCAGATACGGCTCCAGAAGGTCGATGACCTTGATGCCGGTGTAAAGCACTTCCTGCGAGGTCTTGAGATCCTCGAACTTAGGAGGCTCACGGTGTATAGGCAAGGAATTGTCTTCGTTGAGATCGCCGAGTCCGTCAATGGAATCCCCGACAACGTTCATGACACGGCCTCTGATCTGCGCCCCGGTAGGCATCGAGATCGGAGCGTGAGTGTTCACAGCCTTCATTCCGCGTCTCAAACCGTCTGTCGAGTCCATAGCGACACACCTTACAGTGTCTTCACCGATATGTTGCTGAACCTCAATGACCAAAGGCCTTTTTCCCTCGCCTCTTTCGACATCAAGAGCGTCGTGAATACGCGGAAGCTGAGCCTCCTCATCAGTCACATCGAAATGGACATCCACCACAGGTCCGATGACCTGGGCAATGTACCCTATGTTTTCTTTTTCTGCCATTTTGAATATGGTTGTTAACGTGTCGCTCACGCGACGAAATCTCACTGCTGAAAAATCCAAGCCAAATTTACACAAATTCCCCCAAACGACAAAAAAGCGGGCCGATTTTAACATCGAACCCGCCTTTTTTAAGACTTTTTGATATATTCGATAATTGCTATCGAAATTACTTAAGTTTCTTGTAGCCATACTGGGCTGTCTCGCCGAGCTCCATCTCGATCTTCATCAGACGGTTGTACTTGGCGATACGGTCGGTGCGGCTGAGGGAACCGGTCTTGATCTGACCGCTGTTGGTAGCGACAGCGATGTCAGCGATCGTGGTGTCCTCGGTCTCGCCTGAACGGTGAGAGGTAACGGTGGTGTAGCCGTGACGGTGAGCCATCTCGATGGCGTCGAGGGTCTCGGTCAGGGAACCGATCTGGTTAACCTTGATGAGGATGGAGTTACCAGCGCCCATCTTGATACCCTTCTCAAGGTACTTGGTGTTGGTAACGAAAAGGTCGTCACCTACAAGCTGGCACTTGCCACCGATAGCGGCGGTAAGCTTAACCCAGCCTTCCCAGTCTTCCTCGCTGAGGCCGTCCTCGATGGAGTCGATAGGATACTTGGTGATGAGCTCCTCAAGGTAAGCGATCTGCTCCTCGGTAGAGAGTTTCTTTCCCTCTGGATCCTTGGCCATACCGGTCTTGAGCTGCTTGTAGTCATAGAAGAACTTGCCGCCCTCTTTGAAGCAGAACTCTGATGCGGCGCAGTCCATAGCGATGGTAACATCAGCGCCTGGCTTGTAACCAGCCTTCTCGATAGCCTCCATAATGCAGTCGAGAGCGTCGTTGATGCCGCCCAGCTTTGGAGCGAAACCACCCTCGTCACCGACAGCGGTAGAGAGTCCGCGGCCCTTGAGAACCTTCTGGAGAGCGTGGAACACCTCGGCACCCATTCTTACACCTTCGGCGATGCTCTTGGCGCCTACAGGACGGATCATGAACTCCTGGAAAGCGATAGGAGCGTCTGAGTGGGCCCCACCGTTGATGATATTCATCATAGGAACAGGAAGCACGTGGCCGTTGGTTCCACCGATGTAGCGGTAGAGAGGAATGTCAAGGTAGTTGGCGGCGGCGTGAGCGACAGCGAGGGAAACACCGAGGATGGCGTTTGCGCCGAGGTTGCTCTTGGTGGCGGTGCCATCGAGTTTGATCATAGCCTCATCGATAGCCCTCTGCTCAAGGCAGGACATTCCGATGATTTCTGGAGCGATCTTCTCGTTGATGTTGGCGACAGCCTTGAGAACGCCCTTTCCGCCGTAGCGCTTAGGGTCACCGTCACGAAGCTCAAGAGCCTCGTTCTCGCCTGTTGATGCGCCTGATGGAACGGAAGCGACACCGATGATGCCGGATTCGAGTTCAACTTCACACTCGATTGTAGGGTTTCCTCTTGAATCAAGAATCTCCCTGCCAGTAACACGTACAATTCTCATAATAAAATAATGTATTTATTAACTTACTGTTTTAGTCTCAAAAAAAGGCCGGGGGTTGAAACCCAGCCTTTATATTCTTTCAATTATCACGCCAGATTATTTAACGAGGCAGACAGCGACACGGTTCTCCTCAGGAGTCTCGAATGGATTGACGGTGTCACCGAAATACTCAGTGATGATCCTGTCCTTGTTGATGCCGGCGGCAACGATGGCCTCAGCGACAACCTCAGCTCTCTTCTCGGAGAGGAACTTGTTTCTCTTGGCGGTACCAGTGGCCTTGTCAGCGTAACCGGAAACGCGAACCTTGGTGTCAGGGTTGGCCTTGAGAGCCTCGACAACCTCATCGATCTTGAGCTGCTCGCTCTCACGGATGTCCCACTTGTTGATGACGAAGAGGATGTTGCGTGAAAGTGACTCGAATGCAGGAACAACCTCAACCTTCTCCTCAACTACTGGTTCTGGTTCTGGTTCTGGTTTAACAACAGGTGCCGGAGCCGGAACCGGGACAGGTGCCGGAGCTGGCTTTGCCTTTCCGAAGCTGAAGGTAAGACCTGCGACAGCCTTGATCTGGAAGTCAGCCTTTGAGCCCTTCTTAGAGTTGAAGTGGTCGTCAAGGAAGCTGCAATTGCCTTCGAGGTTGAGGGCGATCACGTCAGTGAGTCTGATGTTGAGACCGGCACCGGCCCTGAAAGCAGGAGAGATCTTGTTGTCCTCCCAAAGATAACCGTCAACGAACTTGTCCTTCACGGCCACAGCCTCATCGTTGTTGAAAGCGTAGTTCACGCCGACACCACCGAAGATGTAAGGATTGAGGGTACGGTCATATTTGTAACCAGCGAAGATCGAAGCGATGTCAGCCATAAGGTCAACGGCACCTTCAACATAATTGAACTTGTAAACAGTGGTAGGGCCGTTCACAGCACCTTTACCCTGCCATCCATTGACATTCAGCCTTGCGCCGAAAACAGGCGAGAACTGATAGCCGAATGAAACAGCGGCTGAAGGAGAGATAAGGTCAGAGAATGAGGTCTCACCGATTGTGTGAGCCGCACCACCCTGAAGCTGCATAAACCAATAAGGGTCAAAGTCCTTCTTCTGTGCGTTCGCTACGGACAGAGAAGCCACAAGCGCTGCGCTTGCAAGAATCGCAAAAATACGTTTCATAATATTGTTGAATATAAATTGCACATTTATCGACGCTAAATTACGACAATTTTTCCAATCTGCAAAATTGACTATAAAATATAACGAATAAACGTGAATGTTTTTTTTGGACACACATCACTTCAACGTTCAATCTTTCAAGCATCCCAGAGGTATTATCTTGACTCCGTCCGGTCTTGTGTAGGCCATTTGGCCACCTGTTATGATCACAAGCAGGTCCGGTTCCCTCAGCGGGTTTTGCCTCTCTGATTCGTTATGCTTTTTTATCAGTTGTTTGAGTTCAAGCAGATGCGCGGCCCCTTCCTCGATCTCGCGGCTGCCAAGCTTGCATTCAATCAAGGCATAGCGTCCGTCCGACAGATGCAGTACGATGTCCGCCTCAAGGCCGTACCTGTCCCGATAGTAGGAAATGTGACTATCCTGATCCATCGTGTAGGCACGAAGGTCACGCACACACATTTGCTCGAACAAAAAACCGAACGTTTTCAGCTGTGTCATCAGGATATCCGGAGATAATCCTAAGGCGGCGACCGCGACAGAAGGATCACAGAAGGATCTTTTAGGGGTGCTCCTGATGTTTGACTTACTCCTTATCGCAGGACACCAGGCACCGATATCCTGAATGACAAACAACTTTTCCAACGCCTTGACATAATCATCAAAAGTGTCCGAAGAGCAACTGACCTCTCCGGAAGAAGTGACATCCGAGAGCATAGATGTCTTTTTGGCAACCGTAGAAATATTGCGGGCGTATGAACGCATTATCATCGCCGCGGTCTTCTCGTCACGCTGAACCCCGTCTATTCTTGAGATGTCCTCTGAACACACACTCTTCAGGTAATTCTTGGCCACAAGCAGCCGAACCTTATTTTTGACTGGAATAAGTGACGCTGGCCAACCACCACGACAAGCCGCGAGAATCAAATCCTCCACCGACAACTTAGAAGTCTTCCCGTCAATATCATATTCAGGATTACTGAATAGTTCCTTGACCGACACCAGTCCCGTTGACTCCCTTGACTCCCACAAACTCATAGGGAGCATCTTCATTTTTGCGATCCGGCCTGTTCCAGAATGTCTGGTCTCCTCTTTTTTCACCCTATTGGAGCCGGTAAGGATGAACTGTCCGGGGACACCCCCTCTCTTATCACATATAGTACGGACGGCATCCCAGATCACAGGTGCGTCCTGCCATTCGTCAATAAGGCGCGGAGTGTCCCCCTTCAGAAGAAGCGATGGCTTGGAAGCCGCCGTCGCCAGATATTCATCTCTCATATCAACATCCTGCAAACTAATGGAACTATTCGCCTTTTGGCTGCACGTTGTAGTCTTTCCACACCATTTTGGTCCTTCGACAAGCACCGCACCCGAGGCCTCAAGGTTGTCTTGCAGTATGCCATCAGCAATTCTACTGAGATATTCCATAACAGATCCAATTATTTGCCAAAGGTATGAAATTTAATGATAAAGAGCAAACCAATCGGCGTTTTCGTGGCATTTCAATCGGCGTTTTCGTGGCATTTCAATCGGCATTTTCGTGGATGCGCCAGTTCAAAAACGTACAAGCACGAAAAAAGCAGGCCGACACACGATAGTGCCGTTGGCCGGAATTAAGGTCTCAAGACTTATAAAATAACGCGAAGCGCCTATTTCCGAAAAGAAGAGCTTAACCTTTTCATACCACTATCTTACGACAAGGGCGGCGTCCTTCGCGAGATAGAGGATATTCTGGTTCACCTCCGGGGAGAAGGTCAGCTCCTTCAGGTTCGGGCAGGACTGCACATTGACGTTGTTCAGTTTCGGGCAGGCTGTGATATCCAACGCCGGGACCGGGGTGTTGTCAATCCAAAGCCTGTACAAACCGGTCTGGGTGCCGAGAGCCACCGACTTTACGCCGGTGTGCGACGCATAGACAAAAGACAGGGAAGGACAGCCCGTAAGATCAAGAGCGGCGAGGTTCTCGTTATTCGCACACTTGAACATCTCAAGGGCGGGGAGTTGGAAGGCAAAGGACTCCACACGGGTGCCGGAGAAGTCAAGCGACTTCAGGTTCCTGAAATATTCAAGGCCTGCCAGTGACTTGATTTCGAGACCCGAGACATCGATCGACTTGACGGAATCCGCTTCAGACAATGACAACTTCCTGTCTCCGTCAAGATCCATCGACGAAACGCAATAGGCGCGGAAAACAGGATCCTTGATTTTCTTTGCCACATCCTTGACCTCTGACGAGCAGGATGTTATGAATATAGCTGCGAAGGCCGAAACGACGAACAATACTTTTCTCATTATTCAGACATTTTCTTTTCATTCAACTTTTATAGGCAGGCAACCACTTACTTTAATAATATATAGGAGTGATTGCCCGCCTACGTCAATTACCGTTACCATTCAATAAAGCCAACACCCTCCGAGCCGCCGGCACCGACGTTGTCCGACCTGACAAGGATCACACACTTCGCGACGACGCTGCTGTTGTCTTTGGATTTTGCGGTTATGGTCACCTTGCCGCCGCTCTTTGCCGTCACGATGCCGGACTGCGAGACATAAGCGACAGTCTTGTCGGACGAATCCCAGATAACATCCTTGATGGAGGCATCCGAAGGTGACACCTTAGGAGTCAACGTGAGGGTCTGTCCGACTCTCATCGACGTTTCCGACATGTCGAGGGTTATGCCACTGACAGGAACCTTTGTCACCTTGACAAAGCATTGGGTGGAATAACTCTTCGAATCAATGGCCAAGGATCCTCTTCCTTCCTTGTAGATCGCCTTGACCTTAACATTCCAAAATGGCGTTCCCTTATCCTTGACAGCATCGCAAGTCACAGGACAGTTGATCGCAGGAGAGATCTTCAGCGGTTCTGTCGCATTATCCGGAGAGACCTTAACCCTGATGGTGTAGGATTCTCCCATTTTCAAGTTAATGTCCTTATTTTCCTCTGAATAGGAGATCTTTTCGATAGGTATCAGACGCTCGGTTACCGTGACCGAACAAGTTGCCGTGAACGCTCCGGCTCCCGCCGCCACCTTGATTGTGGCAGTGCCTGGAGAAACCGCGGTGACAACCCCCTCATTGACAGTCGCGACAGATTCCTTGTCCGAACTCCAGGTTACGGTCTTGTCCCTCGCATCCTCAGGCAGAACGGTGGCTATGAGCTTTCCACTCTTACCAACTTCGAGAGTCAGCGACTTCTCGTTCAGTTTCACGCCGGTGACCGCATACTTATCGATGACGGTGATTGTCACCTCGTTCGACGTGACATTCTTGCCCTTGACCTTGATCTTAGCCACTCCGACTCCCACAGCGGTGACATCACCGTTCACAACCTTCGCCACGGACTCGTTGTCAGACTCCCACACAAGCGTTTCATCCGCATTGGCAGGAAGCATCTTAAGAGTCAACGCAGTGGACTCTCCTATGTTCAGAGACGATGTCTGAGATGTCAAAGTAAGGGAAGTGGCATAAACGACCGGTTCAAGGACAGTCACATTGCAGGAAGCCTGATGTCCACCGTCAGCGGTCTTGACAGTGATAACCGCCTTTCCGGTTTTCTTTGCGGTCACCTTTCCGTCTTTCTCACCCACAGAAGCGATTTCCGGATGGTCTGACGACCAAGTCACCGACTTGTCAGTGGCGTCAGCCGGACTAATCACAGCCGTAAGCAACTCTGTACCGCCAACGTGCATAGTCAATTCCGGCTTGCTGACAGCGACCCCGGAAACGTGACATTTGACCACTACCTCGCAGGTGGCCGTAAATCCACCGTCCATGGTTGTGACGGTGATGGTCGCCTTGCCAGCCTTGTTAGCGGTCACCTTTCCGTCTTTTGACACGGACGCCACAGCGGAATTGCCCGATGACCAAGAGACAGTCTTGTCAGAGGCGTCCTCTGGGGCAACTGTCGCGGCAAGAGATTCCGTCTCACCAACGTACAGATTCAGAGAAGACTTGCTGAGAGAGACTCCGGAGACGTGACGCTTGACAGTCACTTCACAATCGGCTTTGAACCCGCCGTCTTTAGTAGTGGCTGTAATAGTGGTTTTCCCTGGCTTCAGTGGCTTGATGACCGCATGCAACGCCGCGCCAGGGGCAATTGACGCCACCTCAGGATCCGAACTTGACCATTCGAGAGACTTGTCTGTGGCATTGGCAGGAGTCAAGGTCGCGCTGATGTCCAATGAAGGGTCTCCGACATAAAGGGTTTTGGAGGAGATCGACAGGGTGATTCCCTTGACCGGTGTCCCGACCTTTACAAGACAGGTCGCCATCTTACCTCCGTCAGAGGTAACGACGTGGATCGTAGCCTCTCCCGTACTCACGGCAGACACAAGTCCCAATTGCGAGACTATAGCGACCGATTCTTTGTCCGAGTACCACGTGACCTCGGCATTCGAGGCGTTCTGAGGAAGGACCGTCGCTTCCAGTTGGTGTTTTTCACCAGGTTTTAATTCGACAGTCGTCTCACTCATGGAAATCCCGGTGACACGGCTGATGACAGTAACCTTGCAGACAGCTGTCACCTTCTCGGCCACCTTGACCGTGACTGTCGCCGCGCCAGCCTTGCGGGCGGTCACATTACCTTCGTTGTCAACCGATGCGACATCAGGATGATCGGACACCCACGTAAGGGTCTTCTGCGTCGAGTTCAACGGGTACACCGTCGCCGTGAGTTTGCCGCTCTCTCCTTCGAGAAGTTTCAGACTCGTCTTGTCGAGCGAGACATGCTGCGCAGGACTCTTGACACTCACAACACAGTTTGAAGTGAATGAGCCGTCGTTGGTTGTGGCGGTCACAGTCGTCGTACCGGGACCGATCGCGGTCACGGTACCATCCGAGGCAACCGACACGACCTTCGTGTCCGCGCTTTCCCAAACAACCTCTAAATCCGATGCATCCTCAGGAGAAATCACCGGCTTGATCGTGAAACTGCTTCCGATTGTATCAAGAGTGAATTCACGTGGGTCAAGGCTGATGCCTGTGACAGAAGTACCTACCTTGACATTGCAGTAGGCCGTGAAACCGCCGTCTGACGAGGAGACAAAAACCGTCGCCTCTCCATTGCCCTCCGCCTTGACATTGCCATACGCGTCAACAGTGGCGACAGAAACGTCAGAGGAGCCCCATTTGAGGGACTTGTCCGAAGCGTTTTCAGGGAATATGGTGGCCTTAAGGGAAGCGGACTCTCCTTTTTTCAGAGACAGTTCAGACTTGTCGAGCTCGATCTTCTCGACCCCGACTCCGACAGTCACATTGCACGAAGACATGAATCCTCCGTCATCAGTCCTTGCCGTGACCTTGGAAGTCCCGACCTTAAGTCCCTTGATGGTGGCGCTACCGTCCTGATTGTCAACATAGTCAACAACCGAGCTATTCTCAACCGTCCAGATAATCTTCTGATTGTCCGCATTCGATGGTGAGATGATCGCTTTCAACACAAACGAAGCCCCGATGGAGAGATCTTGACGCTCCTTGTCAACGGCGACCGAGCTTACCCCGATCAACTCCTCCTGACAGGCGTAAAAAAGGCACAGGGCCGAAATGAGTAAAAGAATATACTTTTTCATCATGATTCAATTTTTCTCTAACTTCTACTGCCTCTGGCACCTTACTGCATGGCCATCGCCACGTGATTTGTTGTTGCAATACAGGTTAATCTCGGACTCCGCCGCAGTATTTTTGACATGAATCTCAAAAGTTGTCGTAGTCTGCGAGGCGGTAGTTGTCGTCCAATAATCGGCAAACAAGCCTGCAAGCGCGATAGTCGCATTACCTCTTTTAAGATAGCCCGTGCAAGGGTACCAGGCTACACCTCCGGAAGACAGGGTGAAACGCACACCGTGATTAGATGTGTCCGCAGAGTACGAGCCCTCGCTCACTTGGTTCCAAACCCCATCCGGGCCACCTTTAGGCACACGCCATCCGGCCGGACAAGGGTCATAGATGGTCTTCACATCTGTCCAAAGTTCATTCTGACGCCCTGCATACAGCCAATCGTTTCCGGTGCTGAGATCGCAAGTGATGAAAGTAGTCGGATTGGCGACAGCAAAGTCAACCGTACAGTCAGCGTTGGAAGCCAACTGTTCGAACTGACACGTGGAAGCCATAGGTGTGCCATCTATGGACGCCGCCCCCATGAAAGGATCCTTGCGTCCCCATTGATAGAAAAGGCCGTAAGAGGCCACTCCCTCATAAGATGAGGACAGCGCGCCAACATTTCTGTCCATCATATCCACAGATGCTCCTTGATAGCGCTGTGCTGTCTGATCCGCGTCGAAATCACACATCCAGATATGCCAGGACCAGAGTATCCTGTCATTGGAGTCGTATGCGGCCACAAGGGCGTTACCAGGCTTGAACTGTTCGGCGGTCTTGAAGTACAGGCAACCGTTCTTGACACGGACAGAGGAATTAATCAGAGTTCCCTTAGCGACAGCGTTAGCCGAGTTGTCGGTCTCCCAAACCACACCGGCATGATCCACGGCGCCGACTGATGTAGGGGAATTTCCACGCACTAGAGGAAGTTTGTACGAACCAGCCTCGCGTACAATGTAACAGTTAGCTGTTCCTTTAGCGTCCAGCGGCTCACCATCAAGAATATTCGAAATCGACGATGGAATATCGGCATCGCGGACCGTGGCGAAATAATACCTCTGCACCCTTACGAAAGATTCGCAGACAGAGCGGCTTACCTCCGTACCACCTTTATAGAAAGTCAGAGTGAATCCTTTCTTGAAAGACTGAGGGATAATGGAGAGATAATAGAACTTTCCCGCATTGAACTCCCCTTCAAGAGAAATCTGTGTGGATGTTTCCGAAGAGGCTGCATGACAGAGCGGAATACCATCTTCTCCGAAAGAAATTGAGACCGATCCTGCTACCGCTTCATTGGCATTGCCTCTGAATATGACCTTGTCATACCCCGATTCTGAAACCGTAAAACGGATGCCGCCCAAGGCATCATAGAAGCCCATTTGATCAGTGGACGCGGATCGCCCTACCATAAGGAACGCAGCCGGGTCAAAAGAGCCGGACACAGCCTGCTGCACAGCGGGCAGGGATGCACTGACAACATTAGATGCGAAAGATGTCGAGCTACTGTAAGGATAAACTCCATAGTAATAGCCACCGGCCGGCTCAGAAGCCTGTCCGGCAAACACAGCAGTAGTTCCCCCCTTCTCAGTGACAAACTTATTACCACCCGAACCGGAATCAGAATCGAAAATGCTGATGCTGTCGGAGGGATTCCAACTTACAGAGCCGAAATTGTCGGTAATGGCCGCCTTGGTCTCAACCGAAAGATAAGCCTTTAGCAATCTGGAAGTCTTTTCTTGCCCTGGAACATCAGGTGCCGGAGCAGAAGGCTCCTTCTGGCAGGAGATTGCCGCAAAAGCAAGCGACAACATCATTAATCCATATAATCTCATAAGACGAAATAACATTGTAACAAAGTCGAGAGATATTCAAAAGAGGGAAGACAGAAAACTATCTTCCCTCTTAAGAAATATTATAGATTAATACTCGTCAAGAGTAGTAAACTACTTGTTCTTGTCAGCGATACCGCCTGGCCATTTAGCCTTGGTGTTAGCTGTAGAAAGAACGGTTACCTTACCCTTAAGGTCAAGAGTGTAGAGATCACCAATCTTGACAACAAGGTTATAGTCAGCGTACTTGTCAACAAGAAGGTCGGTACCGAGATTCTCCCAAGCAACGAAGAGACCCTTGGTTGTTACATTCTCGCCATACGTGAGACATCCACCGAATGACTCCTTAGAGTTGTCCTTGTAAGGATAGGTAAGAGCATTACCAGCCTTGAATTCGACAGAGCCCTGGAGGTCATTGAGGCCATACTGAGTCTTTGCATAATCAGAAGCGATCATCGTACCTGTAGCCGGATCGAAGGTGAAGATAACTTTAGCCTCGTTCTCCTTCTCGACAACCTTGACATCGGTTGGGATATAGGTCACGTCCTTCTCATTCTTGAATGTACCAAGTTCAATGTCCTTATTAGTTGTGATGACCTTGAAAGGAGTCTGGAAGACAACATAGTAGTAACCAACCTTCTCCTTGGCAGGAGTGATCACATCAGCTTCGGTAGTACATGTCTCAGTAACCTTCACGAGAACAGCGGTGTCCTCGGTAAGAATGTTGTTCATGAACTTGATGTCAGGTGATGTCGCAGGAGCTGCAATGATAGCCTTGAACTCAGCAGCTGTGAAGACTACCTTATCAACGTTTCCATCTTTGGTGATGAACTTGTAAGCATCCTTTGGATAGTTAACCTTCCAATCAGCCGTGCTGTTCATAATCTCGAAGGAGATTGTGGCATCGTCAGCGATGTTGATGTTCTTACCGTACTCCTCGAAGTGCTCGATGAGAGATGAAGAGTAAGTGAAGTTCTTGTTGGCATCAGCCTTACCCTTGACACGAACGCCAGCGTAAACATCGTAGTTCTCAGTTGACGGGATGTACTTGGAAACAGGCTTAGCTTCTACAGGCACATTCATCTTACCAAGGAGGTAATCAGGGTTGAGGATAAGCTTGAGAGGAGTTACGAACTCATGCTCGTGCGTCGTAGGAGTCTTCGCAGAGATCTCGTAAGCGAACTTGAAGCCAACATTAGGGGTCTTCTTGCTGTTCTTCTTAGCCTTATAAGCGAACTCGATCGTTGTCTTATCTGAAGGGATCTTAGCGTTCTTATCAACCAAGAGAGAGATTACGTTAGTAGAAGTATTCCACTCTTCCGGAGCCTCAACAAAGAATGTGATGCCTTCAGGGAATGTGTACTGCTTTACAGGAACGTAAGTGGTGTCAAGCTGACCATCAGCACTCTTCTTGATGTCGAGGACATAGAGGTTATCCGTGTCGTAATCCTGAAGGAATGCCTCGTAAGAGAGACCCAATCCACCAAGGACAGTCTGGTTAACCTCTTTCCAAGTAACTTCAAGCTTGTCATCAGTGTAGTCAGGGCATGCAGTCATAGGAGTAGTGAACTTGATGACATTATCGCCACAGAACTTAACGAAGTGATCTGTGAAGGTCTTGTAGTAAACAACAGGAACTTCAGGTTCAACCTTCTCCTCGACGATTCTGATCATGATGTAGCAAGTAGCAAGAGTGTACTCCTTGTCACCGAGCTTGGTGGTGGCGGTAACCTTTACCTGAGGGGTTCTGTTGACAGCAGGACGGGTTGACTCATTAAGGAACTTATCGTTAACCCTGATCTTGCTGCCTTCGATAACAACGAACTGATTCTGATCAGTACGTTTATCTTCTCCGAGGAAAGGCTTGTTGACCTCACCCTTCTCGTTAACGAGCTCAAACTTGTAGTCAACATCAACACCGATCTCTTCAGCAAGTGCGTCTTTAACATTATAACCATCAGCAAGAAGCGTTACGTAGTCTTTAAGATCAAGAGTCTCAGTGTAGAGAAGCTCCGGAGTAGGAAGTTCTGGAGCGTAGAGTTCATCGTCAGCAGGATTGTTGATTGCGATAGGCTCAGAGCGATACGGTCTAATTGTCTTGTCAATCGGGCTAACATCATTTTTTGTGAAATCCTTATGGATAAGACCATAATGAGCATAGAGGCCAGCGATGCCTACATAGGCATAGTCGGAAGTGATGGTCTCACCATTAGCGTAGGTCTGAAGAGCGATGATGTCGTTCTTGAGATCCTCTGGATTATCAGCACCAGGTCCAAACCATGTCTGAATAGGGAAGTGGTTAAAATCATTGAGTTTGATAGAGAAAGTAGCCTCTCCACCCTTAACGACAGGCTTCTGATTCTCGCTTACGATAGAGACAAGATCCTTCTTGTCAGAAGCGCTTCTCATTTGGATGGTCTTTACCTTTCTGTTGATGAAAGCCCATTCATTTGCGTTAACATCAGCGTTCTCAGGATTGAGCCTGTAAGTCACATTGGCTACGCCAGAAGAGTAGAAGACAACTGTATCATTCTCTTCGTCCGGAATGATGATACCATAAGGGAACTCGATGTAGCCAAGACCCTCCATCAGAGCCTCTGGAATAAGAGCAAGGCTCTTGACGGTTGTAAGAAGACTGATCTCAACCACGCCATCCTTCGCTCCCTCGACATTGTGGAAGGTAATCTTGCCGCTCTCCTCGTCATAAACAGCCGTTATGGTTCCCTCAGGGAACACATCGATGTTCGTGACCTCAGAAGTTGTCTCCTTGGAGGCAGGATCATAGGTGTACTTAACCCACTTGCCGTAGTTGGCGTCATTCTTGTCGGTGCAAGGCTGATACCAGATCTGAAGGGCATCCTTGCCGTCAACGCCGTCCTTGCCAGGAGCGCCAGGTGCGCCGTCGTTGCCGTCCTTACCAGGATCACCCTTGTCACCCTTGTCACCCTTTGAGGCGAATCCGGTGTCCTTACCGTCAATGAACCAGTTGCCATTGGCACCGATGGTAACAACAGAACCGTCCTTGCCAGGAGCGCCGTCCTTGCCGTCATTGCCATCTTTACCATTGGTAACGTCGAAAGACTTACCATTGCTCAGAGTCACCTTGACTCCGTTAGTGATAGGCGTCACATCCGTGATGACGGCACCGTTGTTGATCGCAGTCTGGAGATCACTGACAGTGCTCTCCAGCTTCTTCACCCGTTCCGTCAAGTCGTTAATGTCGCCATCGTAGTCCGTACAAGATACGGCTACTCCCGCGAGGCCTAATACGATAGCCCCCGCAAGAAACAAGTTCTTAAACTTTTTGTTCATAGCTAAAAAACAAATTGATAAATAAATAAAACGTATAATTGTTCCTCTTAGTAATAAATATGTTTTGAGCCCCCACCGAGGGGACAACCCATAACACAACGACAAATATATGAGTTTAATTTTTCATAAGCAAGATTTTTTGGTCAGAAAATGAGAAAAAGATGGCTAAAAAACATTTGTTCCTAAGAGTGACACCGCTTTTTCTTCCGGGAACTCTCTTACAGGCATCTCGAACGAACATATTCAGAAATCAGCCAAGCCTCCTGACATACGTTTTGCATACTGGATTGACGAAAATATTCATCATCTTTTGGCTCGGATACGCGATCGTGCGGGACGCTTCGACAAACTCAGCGACCGGAGAGGTCATAGGCAGCCCAAAGCGGCAGGCCTAGCGACTGGGAAGGTCTGAACGACCAGAGAAGGATCACAGGAATTTGATCCTATCGGCAAGATTCAGGAAATACTCATTGGACCAAATATCAAGTTCCCGTCTCTGGCTTTGAGCGATGTAAGGGAACACGTCCTGCTTGACATTCTCAATGTCCGCTGTGGCAAGCCTATGACGCAGCCGTTCAATAAAGCCTTCGCGGCTTACATCCTCACCGCTGAACTCTTTGATTCTTTCTTGAAGATGCCTGAAGTCAAGCGAGACATCGTTCCTGACATACCACTCAAAGTCAAACCAGTCTCTCCCTTTGACGCGACGCTGCCACGCACGATAAACCAACGCGTGCATTTTACCGGCATATAGGTCAGGAAGTACAAAGCAACGAGTCATAAAAGAATGAGGCTTCAGCAGGAGTTTCGGTTCGGTGTCAAAAAGAAGCGGTGGATCGGTATCAAGCTCTATTTTGACCTTAATCATTCTTTTCGTCCGGAATCTGATGTCGTAAGTCTCTGTGTTCTCTTTTAAGAAAGCAGATTCAACCCTGCCAAACGATTTCTTCTCTTTTTTCGTGATCTCTACATCAAAGCCAGTAAGTTTGAATTCCTCCTTTATCGCTTGGAAATAATTCTCAAGATGAACATCATCTCTCTTTTCCGTAAGAGAAAAGTCCATATCTTCGGAGAATCTTGGCAGACCGTGGAAAAGCCTTAGACAAGTACCTCCATAGAAAGCCGCGTGGTCAAAGAACCCTCCTCTATGCAGTCCGGCAAGAACGATTTTCTGACAGACCTCTTGCTCTGCGTTTGGTGTAGCTATGGAATTGCCGCCTTGATATGCGGCCAGCATTGATTCAAATATCGTCATAAACTATTTATTATTTTAATAAGGTTAGACAAAATCCGTGTCTTACGTCCCACCCTGGCACATTCCTCGATCACCTCAACATTAAAATCACGCAACAGTTCCATATCTATGCGCAAATCATCCTCAAGGTACACTGTCAAAGCCTTGACTGAACGTTGTGGCACATAATTGTCATAAAGGATCGTATCACAAAGAGCCTTCTCCCTACCAGCCATCAAGAAACTCACACCATCAGCATCCATACTCTCGACACCTATCGGGAAATACACTGCCGGAACCTGCACATAACTGAAGGTACCTATCGGAGTCTGGAACGAGTGTGAGCGTTTTGTTGTCACACTTGTCATAACAAAAACCTGTTCCGGAATCATCCCGAAATAGCGAAGCGCCCACTGAAGGGAGACATAAGACGGACCATAAATATGGTTGGCGCAGAGCCTGGGATCTGTACCGCGGTCAAACAAGTCCGGATTGACAATGTACAAATTTCTTTTCAACCGTATAAGTTCGCCCGACTTTTCCATAGAAAGGACTTTCTTCTCCGGCGAGGATAGATCAGGGAAAGACGACCTAATATCCGCACTGGTTATTGGAATACCGGCAAACCGCTTCAACGGGAGACTAAACATAATTATTCTTTTTACAAATATACTGATATTTGCACAGAAAAAGAAGTAGTAGTTCTTTTTCTGTGTAAAATAATGCAGTCATAATTGATAATGGCAACACTGGCATACGGGATTGACGCAAATATTCATTATCTTTGGGGTTGGAGATATAATTGGGGCGGACGCTTCGGCAAGCTCAGCGACCGTAAGGTAAGGAACAGCATTCGGAATAGGCAGGCTCAGCGAGCGGAGGGAACAATTATACCTATATTATATTAAAAGATATGGTGGAGAGGACTTCCCCAAAGTGGCAGGAAGGCGGGAACCATCAATAAAGAATAAGAAAGAGTTCGAATTGAATATGAATACAGGGAATAGGTTTTTAGCGGTTATGAGAAGAGGGCTGGCGAGCGTTGCCGCCATCATTATGACGATGGGGGTGTCTGGCAACTGCTTGGCGCAAACCCAAGGTGAGAAAAAGAGCAGGTCACTGACGTTTGAGAGGACAGTGCACGACTTCGGCGAGATAACGAACGAAGACGGGGTCCAGGAATGCTCGTTCAAGTACAAGAACCAGACTGACACGACCATACTGATCTACGACGTGAAAGTCTTCTGCAACTGCACCAAGGTCGAATGGCCAAGAAAACCGATCAAGCCTGGAGAGGAAGGCGAGATCAAGGTGAAATATAATAACGAAGGCACGCCGCATCACTTTGACAAAGGCGTGTCTGTCTATACCTCAACCGGGAAGCGACCGATACTCCTTCGGATCAAAGGCACCGTGACGGAATAGAGTCTCCACAACGTCCGGCAGTTTAGACGGAATAAACGACGGAATAAATGACGGAATAAATGACGGAATAAATGACGGAATAACACGGGGATAAATGTACACACCACCTTTTACAGTCTCCTCAAAAGCCATCAATCTCATAGCAGAGATCTCGGCCCAGATAGAGAGATATTCAATAAGAATGGAGCAGAGCGATTCGCTAAGATTACGAAAAATGACCGGGAGGCGACAGTGGGCTTTCCGGTCATATTCATTATGCTTCCGAGCCATAATACGGCTACAGAGGTTGTTTTTAAGAGATGAAATTACTGCATCAAAGTGAGGTACCAGTTGCCTTCGATTTTGAGGGCATTGATGGCGAAGGCGGTGGAAAGGAGCTTGGACTCATCCTCGGAATGGCCGAAGGAGACACGGAACTTGACGACATTGTGATCTGGATCCGTGAAGGTGTAGCTCTCAAGCTTAGCCTGCCTTAGATTCATCTTCTTGAACTGGTTGGACGCGGAGACAATCTTCTCTGAGCTAATCTGGAACAAGGTGTCATTCTCGACCTGCCCCAAACCATCAAGAGCGCCGTTTACATCACCGGCGATTATCTTGTCAATCACCGATTGGGCTCTTGTAAGTACCTCGGTTGTGTCAGCGGCCGTAAGTTCGGACAGGAAAATCTCCTGACGAGTAGGCTCTGCCTTCGGTTTCTTACCTGAGCAGGAAGCCAAAAGGGAAAGCGCCAAGATCAAGGCGACGGAATAACAAGCGAATGATTCGATTTTCATCATACGTAAGTCATTAAAAAGGTGCGCACCGCAGAACGATGCGCACCTAATTATTCTATGTTAAGATCTTACTAGAGAGTAGGCTCAACAGTCACGTCAACATAGGTAGAGATAACACCCCACTCGTAAGTAACCTGTACAGGGATACGGAGCATAAAGGCAGAGTCAACATTGTTACCGTTGTTTACATAACGGAGGTAACCGAACTTCTTCTTCAGACCGTTGTACTGAGGTTCACCCCAGTTAGGCATTGTCTCTGAGCTGTAGGTGATGTCAAGACCTGTCGCAGCAGGAACCCTCGTTGGGTTGGTAATATCACCAGTGCAATGCCAAATATGAATGTCATTAGTCTTGGAAGAAAGGAGGGTCTCACCGAGAACACCACCGTTAAGGGTCGTTGTGATACCAGCCTCATCAACCTTGAAGTTATTGACATTGTAATACTTGAAGTACCAGAGATTGCTGTAGTCAGGAGTTACGAACTGACCATTATCACCTCTCCAATCCTTGAACTCGAATACATCGAAGATGCTGAGGTTAGCCTCCGGCTTGTAGGCATCAACACCGTCACGATATACCTTGCCAGTGATCTCAGGCATATTCAGAGGTCTGAGGAAGTAGTAAGGGTTAACGCCACCGGCGACAGCAGCTACGAGGTTGCAATCGCCATCAGCAGCCTTAAGAACAACGCCTATGTTAGCATAGAGTTCAGCCGCTGACTTAGGAACAGATGGAGAGTAGTTAAGAAGTGCCTTAGCTGTCTCGTTGTTCTCATAAGTAACCTCACCGGTCTCCTGATTAATCGTAGCGATTACAACACCATTAGCCTTAAGTTCAGTGTTAGTGTAAACACCTGCCTCATAATCAGCTGAAAGCGCAACCTCATTCACAGAAAGCTGAGCATTATCAGTAATTGTGACTTTGCCATCATAGAGATCAACTACCTCCTTAGAGTCAACTGTCAACTGAACATTTCCTACCTTAGGCTGAACAGGAGCGAAGTAATACTTGTAAACAGGATTTGTTACAGTCTTACCAGCTACAGTGAATTTAGGATTGTTGCCTTCCCATACCTGATTGATAGGAGTTACCCAAGTAGAAGGAACTGGCTTACCTGGTTCCATATTAGGAACTTTAACGTTAAGGATAGCCTTGGTCTGATTGTCGAACCAATAGTTGGCAAGCTTGACACCAACAGTACCGGCAGCGTTCTTGGTGACGGTAACCTTAAGAGGAACGTAAACACCCTCGAACTCATCCTCAACTTCCTCGCCATTGTGTCTGATGAAGACGTATCTTACCCAAATTGTAGCGGTATGGCCTTCCTTCTTGTAGATGGCGGACTTGTCGGCAGGAGTGAGAACCCACTCAAGAGTAGATACTCCATCGTTGGATACCTTTTCGGTAACAACACCGATCGCCTCGGCAGCCTCTGTGAACTTGGTGTCAGCGAAGCTGTACTGAACAGCCTTAGACTCCTCTGTCTGGAGAGCGTAAACCTTGTCGAAGGCAACCTCGTCAGCGTCAACAGTGACATAGATCTTGGTCATTTCGTCAGCCTTGGTCTCAACAGTAGAGTTCTCGCAATCGTTAGCGGCAACAGTCCAGTTAAATCCGTCAGACTTGATGTAATCCTTAGGAGCGATCTGAACCTTGATGTAACCAACAGCGACAACATCGCCAGCCTTGGTAACAACAGTCACACGAACCAATGGCTGCCTGTCGATGGCAGAAGGGGTAACCTCACCATTAACACCAGGAGTGATGACACCGGTGTTCTCATCAATAGCAGCGAAGCTGCTCTCAGAAGCCTCATCACCATCAACATAGTAATCTACGAGAGAGAACTTATAAGAAAGGCCGTAGTCATTCTCAGGATAGTCAGTCTCATAAACGTGATCCTCGTGAGTATTCTTTGAGGTGATAGAGTAGATAAAGTAGTGGGTCTCAAGAAGTTTCTTAATATCAAGAGAACCTTTGTAATCAACTTTCAGTTCAGCTTTGTTTGCGACAGCATCAGGAGCGGTAGTGAACAGATGGTTTGTTGGAAGCCCATATTCGCAAGCATTCGCCTTTGTTCCATAATCTACACTATTATAAGAGATAGCGTCAATCATCAATCTGGACTCATAGATGCGGGCATAATCTGAAGTTACAGTTGTGTCCTCACCAGCGGAAATCTTCACATTGGCCTGAAGGGCGAAAATGGTGATATTTTCCTTCTCATTCTTAATATCCGGCTTGCTCTCGTCTGCGACCTTGTTTGATGTAAGGTTGACAAACAGGTTGCCATTCTTGGTCTCTGCCAGAGTAGCCTCATAGAGATCGGCAGCGGATCTGGTTGAAACAGACTCAGCCTCCCTAACGACAACCTTAAGAGCGTTGTCAGCGGTGACAACAGCGCTTGAAGGGTTCATCTCATACTCTACAGGCACAGCCGGGTTCACGCGAACAGCCTTCTCATTCGCATAGTCCCAAGCACCACCAAGAACGAATGGCTTCTGAGCGTCAGTTGTACCCTCATACTCATTCTCTACAAACTTAACGGCACCAAAGTCACCATAGCAATACTCAACAGCCTCGATACCATCAACATAAAGACCAGGAACGAAGACAAGGCTTCTCAGTTCAGTGTTGAACACACCCCAAAGCTTGCTGATTCTGGCGTTGAGAGCGTTGGCTACAGTAGTGAGCCTTGCGTCAACATCAGAGATCTTCTGCTCAAGTGGCTTGTAAACGGTCTCGTAAACCTCACCGCCTTCCTTGCAAGCCTTCTCGATAGCCTCATCGAAGTACTTGTCAAAGTCAGAGATGTTAAGTTTTGTCTTCTTAAGATTCTCAATCTCGGCGGCGGCATCTTTGTCAGCCTTCTCAAGAGCCGTGATCTTAGCCTCAAGAGCACCCTTGGTAGCATAGACACCAAGAGCCTCTACAAGAGCGTCAACCTTACCAAGAGCCTCGGAAGCGGTCTTCTGGGCAGCCTCGGCAGCCTTCTGAGCGGTGTCGATCTTGGTGATGATCTCAGAGATCTTAAGGTCTGAATCATACTTGTCAGAGAGAGTCTTAAGCTGACCTTCAGCGATCTTAAGGCGAGCGTCGAGTTTACCGATCTCCTCGTTAGCGGCAGCCATCTCTTTCTTGGTAGCAAATGTGGCGTTAACATACTCAAGAGTGGCGTAAGAAGGAAGTTTGTCCTCGATTGCCTTGACTCTGGTGTCAATAGCCTGGACGTCTTTCTTAAGGCCATCGATAGTAGACTGAAGAGCATCAATGTCCTTCTTGTGATCCTCCTTAGTCTCAAGTGTGGCAACGGTCTCCTGAAGGGCCTTGATGGCTGCCTCAGCCTCAGCCTTAGCCTTCTGAAGATCCTCAATAGCGGTCTTGTTAGACGCTACCTGTTTCTCTACATCAGCCAACTTGGTCTCCAGATTATCGACGCGATTGTTGGTCTTGTCGATATCCTCTGAATAATCAGTACAGCTGGTGTACGCAAATGTCAGCCCAGCAATGGCCAACATCGAAACCAATCTGAAAAATTGTTTCATAAAGGATAATTAGTTAATAAAAAAGTTAAACATGTTACTCGTAGTAATAAATGGATTCCACCCTCTTTTTTCTCATTTTCTGACTAAAAAATCTTGCTTATGAAAAATTAAACTCATATATTTGTCGTTGTGTTATTATGTGCCTACGAATGGGCACCTAAAAACATATTTATTACTACGAGTGACACCGCTTTTTCTTCCAGATGCACTTGTGCAGGCATTCCGAACAGACATATTAATAGGTAGAGTTTTGCCGCCGACATACGTTTTGCATACGTATTTGGCGGTGGAACGTCAGTTTCTGTGCCCCAATGACACAACCGCATCGGCAGTCTCAGCGGCGATCAAAGGAAGCTATAGCCGGAAAGAGACCGGGCAAATAACCTTAAAAGATGAGAGCAACAACTGTTATTGAATATCTTCTGTCTGGAGTTCTGCTGCTGGCGGCACAAACGCGGCCGGTTGGAATCAATCCCACCGCGACAGCGCAAGGTCAAAGTGTGGTGGTGGACAAAACGCTGACTTTCGAGAACAAGGTGCACGACTTCGGAAAGTTCGCCGAGAGCGGTGGATCACAGACCTGCATATTCAAGTACAGAAACAACACCAACGTGGCGATTGTCATACAAAAGGTGATCGTATCGTGCGGCTGCACGCAGGTGGAATGGTCGGGAAAACCGACAAAACCTGGAGAGAACGGCGAGATAAAGGTACTGTTCTCCAATCAGATAGGATCTGGCCACTTCGACAAGTCCATCGCCGTGTACGTTTCCTCGAGTCCAAACCAGATCATCCTCAGGGTCAGAGGGGAGGTCTTGGAGGCAGAGGAAAAAGGAGAAGCCACTTCACCGGCCCCATAAAGAGCCTTGGCGAAATGGCTTGACCAGTCACAGAGTCCGGCTTCTACTTCTTGCCGATTCTCACTTTGGCCTTGACGACCTCACCCTCACTTGTCACGACAGCTTTCCTGGCGGTGTCGAAAACAGCCCCGTCAGGGATAGTGATGGCGCATCCATCAGCCAATGCAAGTCCTCCAATATCCACAATCGAGCCTTCGGCCCCCTCAGCCGACAGTTCTCCCGCGGCATCGGAGAGTTCCAAGTAGGCATTGTAGGCCTTTCCGCCGACAATGCCCCATTTGCCTTTGACATTGACTGTGGCCTTGGCGACATTGAACCTTGAGTCCTTGGCGGTCAAGGATAATCCGCACCACTCACTTTCCAGATTCAGCACACCGCCACCGATTATCGTGACAGACCCGGACACGGAGATCGCCGGAGCCTTTGAGACCACTGAGCACGTGCCGCTGACGTAAATCTTCAGTCCATCAATACGGGAATCCAACCCGATTGTGGTCTCGTCGGACAACTGGATTGTCGCATTGTTCAATGTCAGCAGGTTGCTGGCGGCGCTGTAGGAGACTGAACCACCTCCGTACCAGGATCCTGTTATGCTGGAGGCGTTCTCGGCAGTCACCCTGACACCACCGATCCAAAGGTCATAAGTGGTTTTCTTCCCGATCACAACCTTCGATGTGACAATCTCGCCATCCTTGACTATGCCTCTGTTAGCGGCATCGAACTTGGCTCCTTCCGGGGTAGAGATGACAAGGCCGTCGAGGTCAAGGGCATCTATATTCACCACTGAGCCGGAGCTTCCTCTCGCCGTCACCTCGGTCTCGGAACCCGTGACAGTCAGATAGGTCAAGCCATCAGCCACACCGGAGACGCCATAAACGCCGGACGCGTTCACCTTGCCGCCGCGAACCGTGAGTCTGGATGTATTCTCAGTAAGCGCGACACCGCTGCCGGAAGCGCTGGTCAGATTCAGATCTCCCGCTCCGAGAATATTCAAAGAACCGGCAGACTGAATGGCTGATCCGGACGAGTTGATGGAGCATTTCCCGTTCACACGGATTTTGAGATTCTCGATGGAGGACACGATTCCGGCCGACGAAGAGACAATCTCCGTGTTGGTCAGGACAAGGCTGTTGGAAGCGACCTCATAGGAGACACTGCCACCCTTCAGCCACGGACCGGTGATGCTTGCGGCGTTGTCAGCGGAGACTTTCTCTCCTCCGATGGAGAGGTCGTACACACTCTTGATCTCCACAAGAGTCTTCACTACATCCTCGCCAACGACTACTGAGCCGGAGAAAGAGTCAAAGACAGCGCTCTCAGGCACGGTGATCTTGCACCCGTCAAGTCCAAGGCCACCAATATCGGCGATCGAACCGGAAGTTCCTTCCGCCGAAAGATAAGTCTTCGTTCCCTCGACCTTAAGATAGCCGTCAAGACCCTGACGGCTGGTGATTCCCCAGGCACCCTTCACCCTGACATCCACGTCGGAAATGGTGACTGAAGATCCGGTCTGCATCATTATACCAGCCGAAGAACCCTCGAGCTTAAGGACACCCGCACCGGTTATCGTCATTGGAGCGAAGGCACTGACAGCAGTAGCGTAAGACTTGATCGAGCAATTACCTATCACATTGATTGTTAACCCGGACACCTCCGACTTGATGCCGACATTGTTGAGAGTGGTCTCTATCTCCACATTTTCGAGTGTGAGAATCTTGGTCTCAAAATCGTACGAAACCTTTCCCTTCTTGAGCCAGGTTCCTCCGACGCTGGAAGCGTTGTTGGAGTCAATCGTGTTGCCTCCTACCCAGATGTATTTCTCCTCCGGCTCAACCGGCTCATCTTCCTTCTGAGCGATAGGAATATTATAGACGGTGCCATCCGTCATTGTCAGAATCAAGGTTTTCCCGTCTTCGGAGAGTTTTACGTCAGCGAACAGACCGCTGGCTCCATCGCCTTTATCGCCCTTGTCACCCTTCTCCCCAGGGTCACCTTTCGGGCCAGTCGCTTTGGTTCCGGTGGTGGTCCAAGTCTTTCCTCCGTCAGCAGAGACCTCCCACTCATTGGTGGACGCATTAATACGCAGCAAAGGGACGGCACCGACAGTCCCGGAATCACCTTTGTCGCCCTTATCACCTTTATCCCCCTGGTCACCCTTATCGCCCTTGTCGCCCTTGTCGCCCTTCTCTCCGTCAACAGCATTGGCTCGGACTTTCTGACCACCGGACAAGATCCACTCTCCGTTCAAAGTCCAATAGTAAAATCCATCAGCGTCCTTCCTGATCGAGACATCAGGCGTTTTCCCGTCAGCGCCATCACTGCCATTCTTACCATTGGTGATGGTGACCGGAGACTGTTTGTTGAAATAGATTGTGTAGCCATTCTCAACAGGGACAACAGACTTGATGTAGTCTCCTCTCTCCATAGCATTGACAAGGGCAGCCAGACTCTTAAGTTGCGAACTAAAATCATCAGTCAACGTCTCGAGGTTCTTAAGGCGCTGCTCGTGGTCTTCATAGAGTTTGCCGAGATTGTTGATCTCGTCCTGATAGTCGGTACACGACACCAACGCCGACAAAGTAATGAATGCGGCGGTGACGAAGCGGAAGCCCGACTTGAAATAATTTCTCATATAATTAATGAATAATTGAAATAATATTAATAGAATGGTTCGGCATGCGCTGCCTTATCGGCCAAAACTGAATTTAAATCCCACAAGACAGTTGAATTGCCAGTCGAAAGGGTCATCCTTACCTACCTTAGAGTTGAATTCATCAGGGAACATTATCACATTTGTCTCAAGACAGAGTGAGAGACAGTGCGAAAGACGCAGATCAAGTTCAAGGCCACCACGGGCACCCCAGAAAATCTTAGTACCCGTCCACAGCTTCTCGAAGCCATAGAAAGTCTCGTTATTCCTGAGCATACGGGCGGCCTCGATGTTCCTGAAACCAGCCGCGGCGCCACCGCCAGCGAACAGATTGACACTCAGTAGGCGATCTCGATGCCAGCCTCCAAACAACGACATAAGATCAAAGACGATCTCAGCACTCGAAAGCACATAATTCCATTGATAATCAAGGTAAGGATAGTTGTACCTGCCTTTGGCCTGCCAGCCGCTGAAAGAGATTCTCGCTCCTAACATCTGGTCGAACCTGCATCCGACAGACAACTGAGCCGCAGGAGTGAGTAGATCGGCGAAATCGGCCTCGCCCAACGAATAGGCACCTCCTCCCAAAATCCGCACATTCCATTCGGGAGTGAAGCCAGCGGAAACAGAATTGATGGAACGAACAAGATGCCGGTCATCCTTACGGTCGGTTCCGGATGCGACAGTCGCAAAGACAAGCGTGAATAGCCAGATCAACATAAATTTTCTCGTCATCTGCTCTTAAGGAGTGTTTATTAGTATGGAAGTCACGGTCTTCTAAGAAAAAAATCCCCGGCTCGTTTTCGCAAACCGGGGAAATTTATTATAGATTAATCAGAAATCAGCGATTAGTTGCCTACAGTTCTGTTAACAGTACCCTCAACCCAAACGATCAGGTCTTTCTGGCTCCACTTGTGGTGGATTCTTACAGGAACCTTGATGTTGAAGTTAACAACAGTTGCGGTGTTGTTAGAGTACCAGAGGTAATCATAGTTAGCCTTGGCCTTACCAGGTGTACACTTATGTGCAGGGTCAACAACCTTACCATCGTCGAGACGATTGTTCTTGCTGTCGTATACCTGGAACTCAACACCGTTGCTGTACTCCTTCAGAGTCTTGAACTCACCGGAAAGGTCAGTCATAATCTCCTCAGGGTTAACAGTAATAAGGTCAACTACATAGTACTTGTAGAGATCGACAGGTGTATGAGATGAGAATACATAAGCACCCTTGTCACCGGCAGCGGCTCTCCAGTCATAGAACTTAACGAGGTCATAAAGAGCGACCTTGTTTCCACCATTGTCAAGAGCGTCAGTGAAAGTGATAGGTCCAAGTGGCTCAACATAAACAGGCTTCAGGAGCTCAGCCTTGAATGTGTTGTCAGCAAGCGGCAGGTAAGCGCCACACTCCTCATTGAAGACAGCCACACCAAGTTCAACATCGAAGGTGTCCTCGAAGAACTTGACAACAGCCTCAGAATCAGCGGTGGCAAGACTTGCCTTTCCTTCAGGGATGTTGATGAGATCCTTGGTGACCTCGTTGTTCAGAACCACGAGTTTGGCCTCGTGCTCACGAGTAGCGGAAGCACCATACTCAGTGGCGTTGTACTGGTACTTAATCTCAGCGATCTTCGTTCCATCAGCATACAGAACCGTGTTCTTGTACTCATACTTCGCAGGATCAGTGTAAAGCATCACTGGAGAGTTGGCAACAGCATTGTCAACAGAAAGCTTATACTCTTTGCCGCTCACACCCTTTACAGTCTTGACGTTACCAAGAGTGAAGTAGTAGAGGTAAACAAGATCTTCCTGAACGAATGAAGGGAAGTTCTTCTTAATGTTCCAAGTCTGAGCCGGGCTGAACGCTTCAGGATCAATGCTGAATGAAGGAGCGTTCTCAGGCTTGTCGTTGCAAGTGTTAGTCTCGTCATAGAAGCAGAAGTATCCAGGCTTCCAAGCATCAGCAGTCCACTGAGCGCTATGAGTATGACCAGTTGTGGTCTTAGCGAAACGCTCGTCAAGATAAACCTCGAAGTCAGCAGCACCTACCTTAAGGTCAGCCTCGTTGCCAGGAGCCTCGACGTTACCGTGGATGTTTTTAAGCTTATCCTTGTCAAGGACATCATTGGCAGGGTTGAAACTGTTGTCAGCATACCAGTACTTAGGTATCTTGTTGGCCATCACACCCTTAGGATAAGCGAATGTAATCTTTACCGGGAGATAGACTGGCTCACGGTTGAAGTTGGTGTTGCCCAGACCCTTCCTTGGGATGAACTTAATGTACCTTACCTCCTCAACAACAGGATATGTCTTGTCGTTCACACAGTTCACGAAGTCTTCGCGACCGAGGTAAATACCAAACATGTTGGTTGTCTCGGAATCAGGCTCCTTGTACTCAAAGATATGACCAATCTTCTTGTCAGCAAGCTTGAATATTGGCTGACCATAAATGTCGACTTTACCTGTTGGAACCCACTGAGCGAACTCAAAGATAGGATCATTAGGGTCAATCGGCAAATCGATGTCAGACAGATCAATCACGTGCGGGTACTTCACAGCCTCATAGAGAACATTGAAAGTCTCCTTACCCATGTCAACAGCTTCGTCAAGGACTTTCTGCTCTATGGCGTGCCAAGTGGTTGGCTGGAACTGCTCTGTACACTTGTAGTAGAAGTAGCCCAGGTCGAATACCTTGGTGATGATAGGTCTCTCAGGCTCAACTATGATGAACTTGATGTAACCTTCCTCGACAATCTTGTTGTTGACAGTGTCCTTAAGTTCTACGCGGATAAGCGGAGTTCTGCCGACGATCGACTTCGGAGCGTTCTTGCCTACCTTGGTCTCATCCGGCTCGCAGGCAAGAGGATCGGTGTCGCTGTTTGACTTGACACCACAGGCAACGATGTAAGTGCCGTCAGCCCTATTCTTAAGAAGGCTGTGGTTCTGGGTCTGTTCCGTTCCATTCTCACCAACAGAGTAAGGAACCTGAACGAAATTGAACTTCATTCCAAGATCCTTAAGCTGAGCCTCGGTGCGAGTCTTGATCTTGCGGTCATTCCAAGAGCGGCAGGAGTTGAAGATGACATCAGCTTCAACGAGTTTGTTAAGGTTGATACCCACCTCGCTGTCGTACTGAAGTTCAAGAGTGGCCACCATCTGAGCGGCCTCGTGAACACTATGATAAAGATGCATACCGCCTTCCACCGGAGCCTTGTGAGGATCATCACCATAGCCAAGAAGCTTGCCCGGCTCACTTGTGTTCTGTACGAATTTCTTCTTGGTGGCGTCCCACTTCCAGGAAGAGTACTCATGCTCAGGGTCAATGTAGGTGTACTGCTTGGCAAAAGTGGTGTAGGCAAGGCTCTCGAACACCATCTGAGAGGCATAGACAGAAGCCCAGGTCGAGGTGATTGTCTCCTTGCCCTCTCCCAACGGAGCGGTGACGGCGAGGTCAGTAATCTTGCCGTTGTCTTTCTCGTGAGGATAGAAATCGAAGGCATGATAAGGGCTGGCCTCTTCCTGAGTCATTACCTTTTCACCTTGCATAGTGATGCCGACATGCATGATGCCGTCCTTCACATCAAGGAAAGTTGCTGTAGGCTTGGAAGCGGCAGGATTGGTCGCATAGTTAGGCACGGAAGCAACTCTTGTCTTCACGAAATCAGGATCCTGCGACACTGTCCCGAGATTCCTCTGTGTGTAATCAGGCACAATCGCGTTTGAAGGATCAAGGCTGTAAAGCTTGTCATAGGTAGGGTTAAGATAAGCAAGACCCTCATGACTTGTCGTGGCACCTACGGAATAGGTATTCTCAACCGTGGTCCAGCCAGCAGCGGTGTGACGCATGTGGGCATGCTTCAAACCTTCCTCCTTAGGACCCAAGGTCATCGGCTCGTAAGGGATGTAGATGTACTCCATCGCGTTCTGACCGTCAAGCACCATCTCCGGCTTAAAGACAAGAGCCTTAAGATAGGTATTAAGGTCAATCGTAAGAGTACCATCATAACCCTTGACGTTAGTCAGCTTAAGCTGGCCGTCAGTCCAAACAACTCCAATGCGGTCTTCCTCCTTTGGAGCCCACCTCAAGGTGGTCACTTCCTTTGTCTCATTGTCTCCGACAACGGTAACCTTTACCCAGAAACCCTTCTCAGCGCCTTCTGTGCCAGGATAGTAGTAGATGCCAGTGGCATCCTTGCCATCCTCGCCTTTCGGGCCTTGAGGTCCCTGGGGGCCGGTCTCACCTTGGTCACCTTTTTCGCCCTTCTCACCCTGGGCCTTGTACTCGGTCTTGACACCATCAATGTACCAGTAACCATCCGAACCGATTGTCACCACGCTTCCCGGCTTGCCATCCTTACCGGCGGAGCCGTCTTTACCATCCTTACCATCGGCGCCATTGGTACCGTTGGTAATCTCGAATGTCTCGCCGCTGCTCAATGTCACTTTGACACCTTTCGCGCTAGACTCCACATTAGTGATCACAGACCCCTTCTGAATGAGGGCCTGCAATTCCTTAGACACCTTCTCGACTGCACTCACGCGATCGGTAAGGTCGTTGATGTCGCTTCCATAGTCCTGACAGGACACGAAAGCACCCGCAGACAGAACCAATGTGGCTCCAAGCAGGAAAGAATTGATCAACTTTTTGTTCATAACAAAAAAATAAAATAAAATAAAAGAATAACTTTATTGTTTATGGTCTTTTTTAAATAAGCGGGCAATCTTTGCCCTATTTTGCTCTCATTGTTCCTCTTAGTAATAAATGTTTTTTGAGCTTTTTTTTGCGATTTCTTGACGAAAAAACTTGTTTATGAAAAATTAAACCCATATATTTGTCGTTGTGTTATGGAGTACCACCTTGGTGGGTGCCGTAAAACATATTTATTACTAAGAGTGACATCCCATTTCTCACGGGAATCCACGTCACAAGCTTCCGGAACGGACATATTCATAAGCAAAACCCGCCTCCGACATGCACTTTGCATGCGGAAATGACGGAATTATTCACTACCTTTGGAGGTGTCAGGCTCTTCAACACTTCGGTAGGCTCTGTGCGGTGCAGTAGCCAGAGACCGACTGATAAATAGACGTCTATCATAACGGACGCCATGACCGATGAAGTGGATGACGGAATAAATGACGGAATAAATGACGGAATAACACGGGAACAAATGTACACTCCACCTTTCACAGTCTCCGCAAAAGCCATCAATCTCATAGCGGAGATCTCCGCACAAATAGAGCGCTATTCGATACGAATGGAGCAAAGTGATTCGTTAAGGTTGCGAAAAGCGAATCGCGTGAAGACGGTGCATTCTTCATTGGCGATTGAAGGCAATACTCTTTCGGAAGGCGATGTGACAGCTATCCTGGAGGGGAAAACAGTAATCGCCCCGCAAAGGCAGATTCTTGAAGTAAAGAACGCTCTCAAAACATACGAATTATACAACACACTCAACCCATTTTCGATAGAGGATCTTCTAAAGGCTCATTATACAATGATGTGCGGCCTGCTTGATGATGCCGGAATATTCAGGAAAAATGGTGTGGGAGTCTTTGATGGAACGAATATCATACACATCGCACCGCCGGCTGAAAGGGTAAAGGATTTGATGGATGATTTGTTCGAGTGGCTGCGGTCATCATCCGATCATCTACTTATACGAAGTTGTGTATTCCATTATGAGTTTGAATTCATCCACCCATTCTCGGACGGCAACGGCAGGACTGGGAGACTATGGCAATCACTCATTCTCGGGAAGATAAACCCGATATTCGAACACCTTCCGGTTGAGAATATGGTCTATTCGCACCAGCATGACTATTATCAGGCAATATCCCAAAGTTCGTCAAAGGGGGACTGCCAGCCATTCATTGATTTTATGCTTCAAGAGATACTTGACACTCTCATGGAGCACCAAGGGAAATCTCTCTATGAAATCGGTGCTGAGTACAACCTCAGCGAGAGTGAGATTCAAGCGTTAGGGTTCATAAGGGCAGACAGGCGGATCACGGCGGTCAAATTATCGGATAAGATAGGACTGAAACCCAGACAAGCCGAGCGCATCCTGTCAAGCCTTAAAAGCAAAGGGATAATCCAGAGAGACGGCGCGAAGCGTAATGGAGTCTGGAATATCTTAGTATAATAACAGGTTGTCTGGAACAAAACGCGGCAGACTACCAAACAAGGGAATGGTGGTTCTCGGCATTCCAATCAACGAGCGACTGCAAAAAAAGAGGCCGGTGGCGGAGAAGCCAACGGCCTCAATCATTATGTTTATGTAAGGGTTAGACTTGTTTGGCTCAGCGAGGCAAGAATGAGATATTCTAGAAATTGGTCAGGAGACGGGCGTTGCGCATTCTGTCCAGACGGTCTGAACCGCCAAGATAGTGCTCGGTGACCAAGAGACTGGAGTGGCCGAGAGATTCCGAGATAAATGTGAGATCCACGCCCTGACGAAGGAGAACTGTGGCGAAACTGTGTCTGGCTGAATAGGTTGTGAACGGTGGTATTCCCAACTCCTCGGCTATTTTCTTCAAGGCGTTGTTGCACATGCTGATGACTTTACGGACGGTGTTGGAGATGGAAAGCATGTCAGTGGCACCTTCGGCATAGTCAAACAGGAGGGTTTCGGGATTGCCGTCGTATGGATTGCCCCAGCGGCGGAGAATGTCCATCATCTCAGGAGTGATCACGGCACGGATAATCTTTGATCCGCCATAGGCACGAGCAGTCTTGGAGCGAAGGAAACAAATCTCACCGTCTATTATATTCTTATATTTAAGGAATAGCATGTCGCGGAAATTGATGCCGTTGCAAAGGTAGGAGAAGAGCCATAGGTCGCGGTAGCGCTCCCTGGACGCGGTGCCTTTGTAGGCGACTATTTTACGAATATGATCGTACGAGAGGGCGAGGCTTCTGGAACTGCCTTTGGGAATTATGTACTTGCCACGGCCGAACGGAAACATTGATTCCTTGACCAAGCCAGCGGCCGCGGCATCGTTCATAACACAACGGAGGGTTTTCATGTAGATGCAGATTGTGGTCATCGCCTTGTTCTCTTTCTTGAGGAAACTCTCGAAAGCGTTAAACCATGAAACAGACAACTTACTGAACAAGATTTCCTTACCGGCGAACCGTTCTACATTTTTCAGAGTCGTACGGCAGCGATAGTAGGAGTTTATCCTCCCCTCAGCTTGAAATTTGTCCATCATTGACTCGAGCGCTGCGTTTAACGTCTTGTCAACGGGTTTACCTAATCTGGCCTCCAAAGTCTCAAATGAAAACGCACCTTTCTCAAGTAAAGCTTCAACTTCGGCGCTTATCTGATTGAATTTCGTGATGATGTCAGCGTGGCAATCGGGCATGCGCTTAGAGTAGGATATCCGTTTCCACTCTGAGGCAGGGAGATCGACTCCTGTTGGGTAGTACTTTTGGATACGGTTGTAAACAACCTCAATCTTGACTGGGAACACACCTGATTTCTTTGCTCTGCGCCTGTCAAGCACAGCTATGACGGAGACTCCGTCCTTAGAGATTTTCAACATAGATACAATTATTTAAGAGTGAACAATTTGCATGCAATTTATATACATCGGCAAGCGTACATAGCCTATAGAGTTGATAGTAAGACAGAGAGGCTGCACGTAAGGAAACGTGTATGTAAACGTGGATACAAAGTTAATTCAGGCGTGATCAGTAAACGTGTGAAAGACAGGAAACAGCAAAATGCTGCCAGTCAGATTTGACTAGCAGCATTCCGTAAGCGACTGAACATCAAAGGGTGGAGCCCCAACTAATGATTATGAGACGGTTGGGGAAACGGACTGGGACAGCACAGAGACGCAACGGCGACACCCTTAGAAAGCCGCCGCACTGGCGGAGTGGGCGTGCCGCTGGTGAGGCGGACGGCGTCCCGGCGGGCGCGGCCAAGGCGTGCCCCGCGCACACAAAGAAAGGAGCCCCGACGTCATACGACGTCGGGGCTCCCCGAAGTACGGCGGCGACCTACTCTCCCAACTGGTGTGTCA
>OGOV01000448.1_pt1 | contig 41977 bp, 33 predicted proteins | sample 1552711 | NCBI WGS metagenome assembly OGOV01 (sample SAMEA2580216, study PRJEB22360) | human gut metagenome | biome: human gut; feature: human-associated habitat; material: faeces | place: Denmark | collected 2008/2010 | reverse complement strand
AGACTCCTTTAAATGAATTGTTTAACAAAGCTGTTCCAACAGAAGAGACGGAGGATTGGCTATATCCTAGCCTTTTCAGGCCCGATGATTTCTAAACGGGACAGCAGTGATTTCAGACATTAAAAGAGCCAAAGGCTATGGACTGCCTATGTATCTTCTTTATAACAACCAATGTATTTTGGATGAATGGTTAGAGCATTTAGCTTGGTTGGAAAACAAGTCTGGCATTCAGGCAATTAATGTAAATGAAAATCAATCATGGATTCAAATAAACCTTTAATATTTCTGTCGGCAAGCATGCCTACAAATGACAGAGATCACAGATTCTTTGATACGGCAGACTTCATTGCGATGCGTGATGCAGTTGTTGCCTTGGTAAATGCCATCATACCACATTACAGATTGGTATGGGGAGGTCATCCTGCAATAACTCCTATTATTCATGATATTTTCAAAAAACGTGATTTTGACTACAATGAATATGTCACTATTTATCAGTCTGAATACTTTACTGGTAAGATGCCAAAAGAGAATCAGCAGTTTGATAATATAGTAATAACTCCTGCGGTTAGGAACAGTGAGGATGAAAAACAGAATATGTTGGATAGTTTGGCAGTAATGCGAGAAAGGATGCTGACAGATAACCATGTTTATGCTGGCGTTTTTATTGGTGGCATGGAAGGTGTTATAGATGAGTATGAATTATTGAGAAAATACTCTGAAAATCAGTCCTTAATATATCCGATAGCTTCTACAGGTGCAGCAGCTCGTATCATTTATGAAGGCTTGGTGGAAAGAAAGCAGATTGACAATACAAGACTTTTGACAGATTATTGTTATTCATCATTGTTTAATGATTTGTTGAATAAAATTTAAAATACGAGATTATGGCAAAAAGACAAGTGTTTTTTAGTTTTCATTATAGTAGAGATGCTTGGAGAGCATCAATGGTGAGAAATATGGGTAAGGTTGACGAGAGTTCTACTTTTTCTGATAATGATTGGGAAGAGGTACGATATAAGACGGATGCAAGAATCAAAGATTGGATAGATGGTCAGTTGGCTATGCGTTCTTGTCTTGTGGTTCTTGTTGGTAAAGAAACGTCTGAACGTAAATGGGTTAAGTATGAGATAGAGAAGGCAATGGAATTAAATAAGGGAATTGTTGGTATTAGAATCAACAAACTCAAGGATTGTTCTGGAAAGCAAGATTCTGAGGGAAGTAATCCTTTTTATAATATCTTTACGAGTGACAGTCATCGCTTGTCTAATTATGTTACATTGTATGACCCACCTCATTATTCAAGTTCATATGTATATGATGATATCAAAGAAAATATAGAAGACTTGATAGAAAATGCGATTTCCAATAGATGGACATATTAATTATGGATGCAGCGAAGTTAAAACATTTGGACTATATTCAAAGTGCAATTTCACGAATGGCTGATTGCTCATTTAAGATAAAGAGTCTGGCAATAACCATAGTTTCTGCTATAGTTGGAATATGTGTCAAGACTGGGGACATGAATATATTGCTAGTGGCTATTGTTCCTATAGTTTTGTTTTGGATTCTTGATTCTTATTATTTGCAGCAAGAGAGAATGTTTCGTGAAATATATAATATCCTGATTGGCATATCGAATAACCATGAGTTTAAGATACGGCCATTTGAAATGCCTATTGGCAAGATTAAAGAAAAAAGTTGCTCTTTTGTGGCTGTAATGTTTTCCAAAACGGAGTGGTTACTTTATTTGGGCACGCTTTTGCTTATCTTGTTTGTATTTTATTATATAAGATGTAAGCATTGTCAATAAGCTGTTTAATTGAATTTTATGTGTGGAGTAAAGAGTGTCAAGGTATTATAATGTTCACTCAACAACAGATGTCAACAAGCAAATAACGAAGAATACGCTGCAGCTTTATGTCAAGACATATCATGAGACAAGATAAACAAATAAACTTATGGCAGCAAAAGAATTAAGAGATATACGTAAGGAGATGTTTGCAGAAATGGAGCAACGTCTGAATGTGAATAGAAAGCCAGAAGACAGCTTCTTCTATTATCATTCCAGTGAGGACAGAATCGTCCTCTCCCATGCCCTGTTTTGGGTGATGACACAAAACATCAGGGGACATGTTGCCAAAGAGAAGTACTTCTTGCTTCTCCGCCAATACCAAGAGGAAATGCTAAGTGCCTATCTCACGGAATCCGATGAATTTCCTGAGTTGCTGCACTATTGCAATGTCATGTATGAGACATTACCTATCATATTAAAAGGAGTATATGACATCCGTATAGACAAAGATGCCCGTAGATTGGCAGCAATTGCAATCGTAGCAGGAGGATATGGTGGAGATATGCCAGAGGAACAATGCTACGATCTTTTGGATGATATGGACTTCTATTATAATAAGGTGAAATGTAAGAAGATAGAGCGTATCCATCCAGAGTTGAGTAAAATGGTAATAGCGGAATCGATTCATTTGAGTTAGATAAATGGCAAGTTTTCAATGTGGTTCAATCCAAAAGTATAATACATTGATGTGCATTATTAAATGTTAGATAAATTAAAATCTAAGATGAAAGGAATAGTATTAGCAGGAGGTAGTGGTACACGCTTGTATCCTATCACAAAAGGTATAAGCAAGCAGCTGATACCAATCTTCGATAAACCGATGATATATTATCCTATTTCGGTATTGATGTTGGCAGGCATACGAGAGATATTGATTATCTCTACACCGTTTGACTTGCCTGGTTTCAAACGTCTCTTAGGCGATGGAAGCCAGTTAGGAGTGAAGTTTGAGTATGCAGAGCAGCCATCACCAGATGGCTTAGCCCAAGCCTTCATTATCGGAGAGAAATTCATTGGTAATGATTCCGCTTGCCTCGTATTAGGCGATAATATCTTCTATGGTGCAGGATTAAATCAGATGCTGCATCAAGCAGTAGTAGATGCAGAGCAGAACAACAAGGCTACCGTTTTTGGCTATCGGGTAAGCGATCCTGAACGATATGGCGTAGCAGAGTTTGATGAGCAAGGCAATTGCCTGAGTATCGAAGAGAAGCCTCAGCATCCAAAGAGCAACTATGCTGTGGTAGGCTTATACTTCTATCCTAACAAGGTGGTGGAAGTAGCCAAGCATATCAAGCCTTCTGCTCGTGGCGAGTTGGAAATCACTACTGTTAACCAGGAGTTCCTGAAGGATAAACAGCTGAAGGTGCAGACCATGGCAAGAGGATTTGCCTGGCTTGATACCGGAACCCATGATTCCCTTTCTGAGGCATCCACCTTTATCGAAGTTTTGGAGAAACGCCAGGGCTTGAAGGTAGCTTGCTTGGAAGGTATCGCATATCGCCAGGGTTGGATTACCGCAGAACAGTTGAGAGAGAATGCTCAGCCTATGTTGAAGAATGACTATGGCAAGTATCTCCTTTCAATACTTACAGAAACAGACGAAATGTTAAAAAAGAATTTAGAATTTTAAACAAAAAATATGGCAGGCAAAGTGCCTAGAGCTTATTTTATTAAGCTACTTTTCTGCTCTTGGCATGAAGCCTGCCTCTTTTAAAATTTATGTCAGATAATTTAAAATCCAAGACACAGAAAGGATTGGTTTGGAGTTTTGTTGAGCGATTTGCAACGCAAGGAGTGCAATTCTTGTTTGGTATTATTTTGGCTCGCTTGTTGTCACCAGAAGATTATGGAACTATAGCGATGCCATTGGTGTTTTTGGCCATAGCTCAATGTTTTATAGATAGTGGCTTTTCTACGGCTCTTATAAGAAAACCGGATTTAACGGAGGAAGACCTTTCTACAGCTTTCTATTTTAATATAGGCGTTGGTGTAATATGTTATTTTGCACTGTTTCTCACTTCTCCATTAATTGCTGATTTCTATAATACTCCTATATTATCAGATTTGTTGAAAGTTACAGCATTAGCGACTTTGTTTAATCCATTATGTGCTGTTCAACAAGCAATTCTTACTAGAAAGATAGATTTTAAAACACAGGCAATAGTATCGCTATCTGGTGCAATAGTTAGTGGTTCTGTAGGTCTAGTGATGGCATATAGTGGTTATGGAATTTGGTCATTGGTATTTCAGCAAGTCGGTGGATATGTAATCAGAACGATACTTCTTTGGATATTAGGACGATGGAAACCTAAAAGAAAATGGTCTTGGGAATCATTTCGTTATTTATGGGGATTCGGTAGCAAAATGTTGGGCTCGGCATTGCTTGATACCACATATAATAATATATATCCTATAGTTATCGGTAAATTTTTTAGTGCTAATGATTTAGGTAATTATACTAGGGCGCAACAATTTTCAAATCTCCCTTCTAATAATGTGACAGGAGTCCTTCAGAGAGTAACATTCCCAGTATTGAGTAGCATTCAGAATGAAGATGAACGATTGGCAAAAGATTATCGTAAGATTCTTAAAATGTCTGCATTCTTAATATTTCCAATGATGTTGATGTTATCTGCTGTTGCTGATCCATTAATTAGAGTCCTCTTAACGGATAAATGGGAAGGATGTATAATCTTGTTACAGATTATCTGTTTTCAGATGATGTGGTATCCTATTCATGCCATCAACTTAAATCTTTTAACTGTCAAAGGACGTTCGGATTTATTTTTTCGTTTGGAAATAATTAAGAAGATAGTTGGTGTAGGTATTATGTGTGTAACAATACCTCATGGTATAATTTGGATGGTTAGTGGTGGTATTGTCAGTTCAATGTTTTCATTGGTTATAAATACTTATTATACAGGAAAGTTGATCAATGTAGGCTATCTTAAGCAAATGGGAGATTTACTACCTATATTTGGTGTCTCATTTGTTATGTGGTTGATTATTCATGCTTCATTGCTCATGACATCAAATTATTATATTCAATTGGTATTTGGCATTTGTTTTGGTGTCGTTTTCTATCTTATTGCTGCTAAATTTCTATTGAAATCAGAATGGAATGATACGATAGATATGATACCTCATAGATTTAAACAAAAATAAAACAATTTAAAATCATATATATTATGGATAAGAAATTGATAACAGTAACCTCTCCGTTACTGCCTAATTTGGATGATTTTCATGCTGAACTCCAGAAAATCTGGGACAGCAAGTGGATAACAAATAATGGTGATTATCACCATAAGTTGGAGGCAGCTCTTGCTGAATACCTCAAGGTTCCTTATGTAAGTCTTTTTACCAATGGTACCTTACCATTGCTTACTGCATTGCAGGCACTTCGTATTACTGGCGAGGTTATTACTACACCTTATAGTTTCGTAGCTACTACTCACAGTATTTGGTGGAATGGTTGCAAGCCTGTATTCGTTGACATAGACCCTGCAACGGGTAACCTTGATCCAAACAAGATTGAGGCTGCCATCACTCCTAAGACTACCGCCATCATGCCTGTACATGTATATGGAAAGCCTTGCGATACCAAGGCTATTCAGGATATAGCAGATAAGTACGGCTTGAAGGTTATTTATGATGCAGCTCATGCTTTCGGAGTAGAAGTAAATGGTGAGAGCATCTTGAATGCTGGTGATATGAGTACTTTGAGTTTCCATGCAACTAAGGTATATAACACTATCGAAGGTGGTGCAATGATTATGCACGATGAGAAGACCAAGAAACGTATTGATTACTTGAAGAACTTCGGCTTTGCAGGAGAAACCGAGGTTGTTGGTCCAGGTATCAATAGTAAGATGGATGAGATGCGTAGTGCGTATGGCTTGCTTAACTTGAAGCAGGTGGATGCCGCTATTGAGGCTCGCCATCAGGTAGCCATCAAGTATCGTGAGGCTTTGCGCAATGTTGAAGGCATTACCTTCTTCGATGATATGCCTGGTGTTCGTCATAACTATAGCTATTTCCCAATCTTCATTGATGCTCAGAAGTATGGTATGACTCGTGATGAACTGTATGCAAAGATGAAGTCACAGAATGTGTTGGGTCGTCGCTACTTCTATCCATTGATTAGTGAGTTCTCTACCTATCGTGGTTTGGAGAGTGCTGATCCTACTAATTTACCAAATGCTCATAAGATGGCAGATAGTGTAATTTGTTTGCCAATGCATCACGCATTGAGTGAAGAGGATATTCAGAGAACATTGGATTGTATCTTAAAATAAATAGAAACAATGTCACAAAAGAAAATACTCTTGTTGGGTGGTTCTGCCCAACAAGTCATTGCCATTAAGACAGCTAAAGAACTTGGCTATTATACAGTCTTGTGTGATTATCTGTCTGATAATCCTGGACAGTTTGTTGCTGATAAATATTATAATGCCAGTACTACAGATGTTGAGGCTGTTTATCAAATAGCGAAGGACGAACAGGTTGATGGTATTCTTGCTTATGCTTCAGATCCAGCTGCACTTCCAGCAGCAATTGTTGCAGAGCGTTTAGGTCTTCCTACTAATCCAGCCAAGAGCGTAGAGGTTTTAGGATTGAAATATCCTTGGCGTCAGTTCTTGCAGAGCCATGGTTTTGCTTGTCCTAAGGTTTATTCTTTCCATCCTGAAACCTCATTGGATGAGATTAAGGAAAATGCGAAGAATTTTACTTTCCCAGTAGTAGTTAAACCAACAGATTCTTCTGGTAGTAAAGGTGTAACTATGTTGGAAAACTGGGATGGCTTGGAGAAGGCAATAGCTTGGGCTGATTCATATTCAAGAAATAAGGTTTTGCTTGTGGAGGAATATATACAGAGAGGTTTCCCTTCAGTTGTTGGTGGTGACATCTTTGTTTGGGATGGAAAGGTTGTTCTCTATGGAGAGATGGAGTGCCTTAGAGATACCAAGAGAAGTCCTCTTATTCCAATTGGTAAGAAAAAACCTTTGTGTACATCTGAAAAGCAGACTTCTAATATTCATAGAGAATTACAGCGTATTGTTACTGCACTTGACGTTCGTTTTGGTGAATTAAACATCGAGATTATTCTTGATAAAAAAGATAATGTTCATTTCTTAGAGTTAGGTCCTCGTGCAGGTGGCAACATGATTCCGATTCAGTTGAGTGATGCATACGGTATTGATTTAGTGAAGGCTAATGTTCAAGCTGCAATGGGAGAAAAGCCAGAGTTCTTGGAGCAGCCAGTAAAGTCATTGCCAGGTTGCTATATGCACTATGTTCTCCATAGCTACGAAGCAGGAACTTTCAAGGGTATTGAAATCGATGAAAGTATCGTCAAGAATGTTTATCGTCAGGTAATCTATAAAAAAGAAGGTGATTCTGTAGAAGTATTCGATGGTGCTGGAAAAGCATTAGGAATTATCTTCCTTCACTTCGATTCCGTAGAGCAGATGGAGGATTTCTGCAAGAACTACAATACATTAATAAAAGTGGTACTTAAATGAACGAAAGTTCAAGAGCTTTCTTAGGAGCTTTCTAATTAAAGTAACATTATTAATATCTTAAAGGAATGAATTTAGCACCAGTAATAATACCAACATTAAATCGATATTCGCATTTCAAGCAATGTTTGGATTCTTTGGAACTTTGCACGTTAGCAGATAAAACGATTGTATATGTAGCATTGGATTTTCCTCCTTCTGAAAAATATATTGATGGTTGGAGAAAAATCGATAATTATTTGAGAGATAAAGAATCTCATAATAACTTTCGGAAACTTATTGTTTACAGAAGAAAAACAAATTGTGGGGTAGGTAACATACAATCAAATTCTAATTTGTTACAGGCTGAAATGCGTGATAAATATGAGAGCTATATCTTTACCGAAGATGACAATGTTTTCTCTCCAAACTTTCTGGTTTATATGAATACATGTCTTGAAAAATATAAAGATAATGATAAAATTTTCGCTATTTGTGGTTATAAACAACCATATCCATTTAAGGTTTGTAGTGGAAATTATTTCTTTCATCGAACAGATTTGTCATGTTGGGGCTATGGCGTTTGGACACAAAAGGTTTTGGCAGCTACGAATGAAATTCGAAATGGTTTTTTTGAGAAAAATTTCTCTTTATGTAATATTCTGAAAGTAAAACAGCATGGGCTTAATCGTTTGTACCAGTATCTGAGTTATGTTTTTCGAGACAAATCAAAATATTTTTGGATAATTGATTGTGTAATGACATGTTATGTAATATTACGTGAAAAATATGTTGTGGTTCCTGCAGTTAGTAAAGTTCGCAATATTGGATGGGATGAAAGTGGCAATAGTTTTAAAAATTCTAAAGTGTTAAAGGCTTATGGAAATATACCAGAAATACATATGAAGCAAAAAATAGATGAAGCTTCTGATTTTATTTTAGAGGGTGATCCAATGTCTAATCTTGAGGAAAATGATGTTATTGCAGCTAAATATAGTGAAGCAAAAATGTCAGTGTGGCGATTTACAAAGGCGGTAATTAAACTTGTTATAAGAAAAGTCATAAAGAAATGATACAAGAAGTACTAAATAGTAAATTAAGTTTGCGTGACGAAAGATTGGATTCTTTGAAGTTTATTCTAATCTTGCTTGTATGTTTTGGACATGTATTTCAAATTAACTTGTCAAATTATAATGAATATTCATTAGCATTTTACAAATTAATATATACGATACACGTTCCTTTATTTGCCTTTTTATCTGGCTATTTTACGAATTCCGATAAGAATTATAGAAAATCTTTTGTCTCTTTAGTGGGAATAATCATATGGGGTAATATATTATGGTTTATATGTAGTGGCGAGAAGTTTACTTTAAGGTCGTTTTTTACTCCACAATATCATTTATGGTATATAATGGCTCTTATCTGGTGGCGTTCTGTAATTTATATTATATCAAAAGAAATGGATAAGAAGATGATTTTGTTCCTTTCCTTTGTTGCGTCATTAGCTATTGCAGGATTACCAAATTTGGGATTGTTAAGTATTGCAATAACAATTACTTTTTTCCCATTTTTTGTGCTTGGTAATATTTGTAGAGATAGTGCTCGGTTTATAGATAAATGGGGGGGGCAAAATGTATTATGGGGTATAGTACCTTTTATTATAGTATTTGCTGTCTACTATATCTTTCCCATGTTTGGAGACGTTAATCATAGGGGGTATGAGGCAGGCTTTTTATATCAGTATGTAGATAGAGCCTTATTCTTAATATTTGCTACATGTTTATGTTTCGCATTTTTAGTTTTATATCTTAAAGTCAAAATGCCCAAAGTAATAGCAAGTATGGGACAAAACTCTTTATTTTACTATTTTTGGCATGCATATTTGAGATTTATTTGTGTTTATGCTTATCATTGTAAATGGGTTGAATTAAATATGTTAACAGTTTGGATAATGACATTGTTAATCCTATCTGTTATTTATCTATGTTCAAAATTCCGATTGGCGTACATACTAATGAATCCATTAGATCGAATAAGAAAATAATTTTTTTATGAAGAATATAGAATTAAGTATCAAAGAAATGATAGAATCTATAAAAGACTATCAATACGTTTCTTTTGATGTGTTTGATACTTTGATATTTAGAACGGTAAGTTCTCCTGATAAAATATTTGATTTAGCGATTCTCGAATATCAAGATAAGTATGGAGATTATATTGAAACTTTCAAGATTAAGCGTCAATATGCAGAACACCTTTCTAGAAAATATTATTCTCGTGAAGTGAGTATTGATGAAATATACGAATTCCTAGAATTTAATGATGAAGTAACAAATCGGTTCAAGCAAATAGAAAAATCGATAGAAGTAAAGAACTGTGTTCCAAATCCTCCAATGATCTCTGTTTTAAATGAATGTAAGAAGCGAGGTCAGAAAATTGTTATTACTTCTGATATGTATCTTACTTCAGATGTCTTTAAGGACATTTTTTTTAAAATAGGAATTGCATATGATTATTTATTTATTTCAGGTGAGATAAGAAAAACGAAATGGCAGGGTACGATTTTCCCATATTTATTAAATCAACTGAATATAGATTGTTCTCAAATTGTTCATGTAGGGGATAATACACATAGTGATATATTGATGCCTCGGAAATATGATATTCATTCCTTGGTTAGATTGCAAAAGGAAACTATTAAATGTGAGTCATATTGTCTTAAATCTAGCGTAGTTTCAGATCAATTAGTTCAACTTTATAGAAATGCAATTCTTGGTTTAGGAGAAGTTACGCCTGAATTTAGAGTCGGATACAATGTTATAGGTCCTTTTCTGTTCTCTTTTTGTAAGTGGATTCATAGTAAAAAAGAAGAAAATAAGATAGATATATTGTTTTTTGTTGCAAGAGAAGGTTTCTTGATAAAGAAAATATATGATATACTTTATCCTAAAGATAAAACTAAATATGTTAGATTAAATAAGAATTTATTAAGACTACCTTCTTTAGATAATGGTGATGTTGTAGAAAACTATATTTTAAGTTTACCGCCACGTAAGTCTTATAAATTAGATGATCTTTGTACTATGTTGGGTGTCGAAAATAAAGATGGCATTATTACCTTCTTAAAAAATAATGGCTTTGAAGTTGATAATGGATTATCGATAAAATGCGAAGATTTACATGGGGATAAATATGAGCTTATTGCAGCAATGGTTGAATATCAAAAAACTTATATTGTCGAGCAGAAGAAGTGCTTATTTGATTATTTAGCATCAATGGAGGCAATTGGGAAAAAGGTAGGCTTAGTAAATAATAGCATGCAAGGAAGTGGGCAGTATTTACTAGAAAATATATGCTTAGCAAATAAATTTGATATAGATATTGTTGGTCTGCAGTTTGCTTCGACTAAAGTCTGTAAGAACAGATTGGGCGATAGATTTTTTGCATTTTTTGATGATGTAAAGTATTATTCCATATATAATTATATCTTTTGTAACTTTTGCTTGCTGATAGAACATTTGCTGTTTGAGCCCAATGGTACTGCTATTCGTTTTACCATGGAAGATGGAGGTGTTCAAGTTATCTGCGATGAGTCAGGTTCAGAAAAGAATGATTTCCCTATTATAGAAAAAGTTCAATTAGCGTCTGTAAAATTTGCAAAGCAGGCTAAAGATTTGTTAAATGTAGATATTAGTGAAAGTAGCGTGTCTGCGATAATTAATTTGTTCTTATCGCCAATTAAGGAAGATGCTTGTTTTATAGGCAATTTGTGGGATAAGGATATAGATAGAGTGAGAAAAATTAATGAACCTACGAGTAATTATTCTTTAATTGAACTTCTTCTAAAACATAAACCTAATTCGCTGGATTGGGTTGAAGGTTATGTGTCCGAAAAGGAAGCATTACGAAATTGGATGAAAATATTTAGAATAAAAAAAATAATTCTTAATTATAATAAGCATAAATCCCTTGTACTTAAGGACATTTTGCATTTGCTTAATAATAAAATTAGCTATGTTCTGAATTATTTTTCAATAGTCGTTATAAAGATTAAGTATGTGTTATTGTTGCATTTGTTTAATGTAAAACCGAAAAGAAAATGATAACTTTTATATATGTAGCATTACATGTTTCTCTATTGATAATCTTGTTACTATCCTGCAGGAAGATAGTTACGCATAGAAAGTGTTATTGGAGATATGCCATATTCCCTATTTCTTTTTATGGACTAGAGGAAGGTCTTAGATGGGGGCGTGAAACGGATTGGAACTTGTACTATTATGTTTATGAAGACTATCTTCATGGTATTAGTTCTAATCATGAATGGCTTTTCCAATTATTATGGCGTTCGTTTGCTTCATTTGGATTGCCTTATTCATGTGTTATTATAGCTTGCTCTCTGTTCTTTATTTTTGCGTTGTTCTTTTTCTTTAAACCATATGCAAGCAGAAAAGAGTTTACGTATATTATTCCGTTATGTGTAGCTTGCCATATCATAACGTCATCCAACTTGATACGTTGGTATATGGCAATCTCATTTATGTTGATAGGGTGTCAACTTTTCTCGGAAAGAAAATTTCGGATGGCTATCTTGTGTTTTGTGGCGGCAATATCTACACATTTCTTTTCTATAGTTATAGTTCTATTCTTGTTATGCCTATTTTATTATAAAAAAATAATTATGCGTCCTGCTTGGGCATGTCTAGTGTGCGTATTATTGTTGCTCCTTTTTGATAGGTCCATGCTTGCTAAATTCGGTTTTATTTACGACTATTTAGGTATGTTTAATCGTTTTTCAGGCTATCTTGATAACGGTTACTCTTGGATTATTGGAGCGGATGAAGGCTATAGCGGAACCAAATCTGTATTGATGTCTTTTGTTACTTTTATGCCATATTTCGCTTTTATTATTAGTGGCTATCATCTAATGCAAAAAGGTGCTCTTAAGGTTGCTTATTATAATTTAGTTGTTGTAGCATCTATGCTCAAAATTATATCGTCAGGTTTGGAGTTGTTTAGTCGTGTTTATTATTTCTTCGATTTCTTTATTTGTTTTAGTTGTATAATGTCGGTTGGATATATAAGAAAAACATCGGGAAAATTTATCTATAAGCTTTTGCTTGTATTCTGTGTTTTTTATATACTAAGAAAATTTTTATATATGTGTGAACCTATGCAATATGATGAATTGATGCTTTATGTATGGGATAAGCAAATTGAGCCGTCATCATTATTAGAGTTTAAAAGACTAGTATCACAATAAAAAAGATGATTATATGACACAACAAGAATCTAAGGCAATTAATATTGCACGTTTTATATTTGTAGTGGGAGTGCTTTTCATTCATTTTCCAATTAGTTATGTTGCAGCAGATGGCATCAATTTGGCAGTAAGTGATACGCCGATTTATAATTTGCTATCTTCACGTTTCTTTTTAAGCGAAACATGCCTATCTGGCCTCTTTCTGTTGTCAGGGTATTTGTTCTTTAAAAATATTCGGGGGGGGTATTCTGAGGAGTTGTATTTTAAGAAGATAAATGGTAGATTATTTAGTATAGGGGTGCCTTATTTATTTTGGAATATCTTTTGGCTTGTATATAATCTACTAAAGACATATAAATTGCAAGGATCTGCTGACTCAGAACTCTTGGAGATAACAAGTGTTAGTGACTTTTTTGCTTGCTTTTGGCAGCGTGGTTTTGGGGGTAATCCTACTTTCCCAATAGCTGGATACACTTGGTATTTGAGAGATTTATTTATCTTTGCCTTACTGTCTCCGATTTATAACTATTGCTATAAAAATAGAAGATTAGTTTTTCTACTTTTAGTAGTTTTAATTATTTGTGAGTCTGTTAAAGGGTGGCATATACCAGGGATGAACACCTGGATATATATTGGTGGATTCATTGCATGCAAAGGGATTACTTTTGAACAGATATGTAATAGAATATCTTGGCTTGAGAGTATAATTGCATTTAGTATAGTGAATTATATCTATTATTTTATATTTCATGATAGAGCTGTATATACAGCATTGGCAATAGTATCTTTTGTACTCATTTTAAAGATTTCATTTTTATTATGGAATAGTAAGACTTTACTGTCACTTTCAGCTTCAAGCACATTTTTGTATCTTACTCACATATTTATACTTAATGTATCACGACATAGTTTGGCTAAGATATTGGTAATAGATAGTGATGCGGATATGTGTATTTACTATTTGCTCAATTCTACTCTCTGTGTCATCATTTGTTTAGGCTCCTTCTTCTTGTTAAAAAGATTAAAAGCGAATTTGTTGTTGAAAGTTCTGACGGGAGGAAGAGCGTAGCTGTGTTTATCGTATAATTATGTTTTTAAAAATATTAATAATAATTTATGAAAATAGCAATTTATAAACCGACAGTTTCTGTTTCTCCTGTTTGTGGAGTTAAGGTACAGGGTAAAATGTGGCGTGATGGGCTTGTAGCCTTGGGCCATCAGGTTGATTTAGTAAACATTTGGGATGATTATGATTGGGATTCTTACGATTGGTTGATTATGATGGGGTTTGGAGGAAACTTTAGAGATTCTTCTAAAGCCTTTAGTCAATTGGTTAAAAGAATTGCGGTAGCTCCGATTATTGATCCTCATTGGGGACATGCCAAATACAAGTTTTATGCAAAATATTGGGGAAATCAAAAGCATTTAGGATTATCTTCAAGATTCCATGATTTGTATTTGAATAAAGATTTGTATGATTTGTGGTTAGTAAGATCTGATTATGAAGCATCTTATGTAACAAAGTGCTTGGATATTGAAGATTCTAAGATCGAATTAGTACCGCTTCAATATAGAGTTCCATCTTGTGACAAAATACCAAACAAGGAAGAATTCTGTTTCCATGCTAGTAGATTAGGTGCACCAAATAAGAATGTACCTCGCTTGATAGAAGCTGCAAAAAAATATCAATTTAAACTTGTATTGGCTGGCTTGTTGACTTCTGCTGATGAAAAGCAGTGGCTTCATAATATGATAGATGGATATGAAAATATTAGTTATGTTGGGGAGTTAACTGATGAACAATTATTGGATTACTATCGTCGATGCAAGGTTTTTGCATTGCCAAGCTTAACTGAAGGTGTTGGTATGGTTGCGTTGGAAGCAGCTGCTAATGGAGCAGAAATTGTTATAACAAACGATGGAGGTCCAAAATATTATCTGAAAGATTATGCTGAAATTATTAATCCCTATTCGATTGATGAAATTGGTAACGCTATAGTTAAGCTCTTACATAATAATGTATATCAACCAAAGTTGCTTGGATATATGAAAGATAATTTTTCTCCAGAAGCATGTTCTAAAAAAATGGAAAAATGTTTAATGGATCGCCTTTAAAAAATAGTGTAATGGCAAAGATTAGTATTATTGTCCCATGTTATAAAGTTACCGATTTCCTTCCTCAATGTGTTGAGAGTCTGATGAATCAAACCTATAAGGATATTGAAATTATCCTTGTGGATGATGGATCACCAGATGCTACCGGTAAACTTTGTGACGATTATGCAAAGAAAGATAATCGCATCAAGGTTGTACATAAGCAGAATGGAGGCTTGGTTTCTGCTCGTAATGCTGGTTATGATGTTGCTACTGGTGATTGGATGATGTATGTTGATGGTGATGATTGGCTGGATTCTGATTGTTGCCAGGTTATGCTTGATGCCGTAGCAGACAAGCCTGATGTTGACATCGTCTTTTGGAAGTGTATCCAAGAACTGGGAGAACATTCTATAAAGGGGAAATGGGAGTGGCCTTGTCAAGATGCACAGAGACTCTATTCTGGTGACGAATGTAAAGAATTGGCACGCAATACCTTGGTGTATAAGTCTGGAATTGCAACAGCTTATTGCAAGATGATTCGAGCTGATTATGCACGGAAGAACCATATCAAGCATGATGATAGATTGCGTCAGGGAGCTGAGGGCTTGGAATTTTCTTTGCGTGCTTTCTATCATGCCAATAAAGTTCTTTATGTCAACAACTATTCTTATCACTATCTTTTCAATCCTAATTCTATCTCAAAGAAAGTGGATGAAAAGAATACGAAATATTTGTTGGATTGCTTGAATGTAATCCAAGAAGATATAGAGCATTTTAACCATAAGGATAAGTTTGTTCAGACTCTTTATCAGCGTGTTGCTTATATTGTTATAGCCATTGCAATGAGTACTTATTTTCATCCTTCTAATAAGGATGCCTTGTGGACTAAGGTAACTAAATATGCAGCAGTTATAAAGAATAACAAATTGCTGAAAGATTCTGTTTATAAATGCAGTACAGAAGGAATGGATAAGCAACGTAAGCTTACATTGTTCTTTATCAGAAAGAAAATGTATTTCATGCTTGTTCTTGTGGGTTGGGCAAAACAGTTTATGCTGAAAAGAGGTAAATATAATTATTGATAATTTTGTATGACGAATAAAATAGCACTTGTAACTTGCTACTTCCAGCCTAATTATGGAAGTCAGCTCCAGGCTTTTGCCACTCAGAAGTTCTTTGATGATATTCATGTTCCTAATGAAACCATCATGATTGATGGCCTAAAGGGTGAAATCAACAAGGCAAAATATAAGTACTTTTTGAGTAAGATATTTGATGCCAATACCATCAAGGATAAATGGGCCACGGTAAAGAAGGTGATAGCTAAGAAAAGTAATCATACCTATGCTTCACATCTTATGGAGCGATATAATATGTTTGATACCTTCGCTCAGCATGAATTTCATCTATCGAAGCGTTATGGTTCTTTTGCTGAACTGGGCAAGGCTGCCAATGATTATCAGATGTTTGTAGTTGGTAGTGATCAGCTTTGGTTACCTTCCAATATTGCAGCCAACTATTATACCTTGAACTTTGTGCCAAGAGAGGTGCCAAAGATGGCACTTGCAACAAGTTTTGGTATATCTCAATTGCCTTCTGCACAGGCAAAATTGGCTGAGGAGTTCTTACCTTGTATTGACTATTGCTCTGTTCGTGAGGTAAGTGGTCAAAAGCTTATTAAGAATTTGATAGGAAAAGATGTACCTGTGGTATGTGATCCTACGATCTTGTTTTCTGCAGAAGAATGGGGTGAAGGCATCAGTAAGGAACGATTCATAAAGGAAAAATATCTGCTCTGCTACTTCTTAGGAAATAATCCTATCCAGCGTGAGTTTGTTAAGAAGGTAAAGGCTTTGACGGGGTATAAGATAGTACAGTTGCAGCATTGTGATGAGTTTATCGCCAGTGATGAGAATTTCCCAGATGAGGCTCCATACAATGTTGGTCCAAAGGAGTTTATCCGATTGATTCGTGATGCTGAGTATGTATTTACCGACTCTTTCCATTGCTCTGTATTCTCTATGCTTCATGCCAAGAAGTTCTTCACATTCCGCAGATATAACAACGATAGTATTGTTTCTACAAATGGTCGCATCTATTCACTGCTCTCATTGGTAGGAGAGGAGAACCGCCTGCTGAAGGGGGATGAAGAGCCAAAGGATATGCTGGCTATGGATATAGACTACAAGAAAGTTCATGAGAAATTGGCGGAATTGCGCCAGTTTACCAAGAACTTTGTTTTTGATGCATTAGAAAAATCTGGTATCAAATATGATAGAGATTAAAGATAAGAAAGATTGCTGTGGCTGTTGGGCTTGTGAAAACGCATGCCCAAAACATTGCATCTCAATGGTCGAAGATAAGGAAGGATTCCGTTATCCCCAGGTGGATATGGATTCCTGTATAGACTGCCATCTGTGTGAGAAGGTGTGCCCAATTATAAATGTTAAACCTGAGGAAGAAATGCCTCAGAAAGGTTATCTGCTTCAGAACAAAGATGCTAAGGTTCTTTCGGAAAGTACATCTGGAGGGGCATATACTGCTATAGCCAAGTATGTATTAAAACAAGGTGGCGTAGTTTTCGGAGCTGCTCTCAATGAACATAATGAGGCAAGACACATCTTTATAGAAAGCGAGAATGAGCTTTGGAAATTCCGAAATAGTAAGTATGTACAGAGTCTGATAGGTGATACTTATCAACAGGCTAAGGAGTTTTTGAGGCAAGGTCGTTTGGTTTGTTTCAGTGGTACTCCTTGCCAGATGGAAGGTTTGGTATCATATCTTAGAAAGCCATACGATAATTTGATTATCGTTGATGTGGTTTGTAGAGCGGTTCCATCACCTAAGGTACTACGTAAATATATAGAATATCAAGGCTTGACATACGGAGATGACTTAAAGAATCTGAAGTTTAGAGATAAGAATTTCTATGGATATAAGTACTCGAATATGAGCTTCGACTCAGTGAAAGGCTCTTATCATGCAGGTATTGATACCGATCCTTGGCTTCGCTCGTTCTTCTCTGGTATCAATGTAAGACCAAGCTGTTATGCTTGTAGATTCAAGAAACAGTATCGTGTGACAGATTTCACAATATGGGATTGCTTCGAGGTGTACCAGTATAGTAAGGAGTTGGATAATGATAAAGGTGTAACTAAAGTTCTTGTTCATTCAGCCAAGGCTGAAGAAATCATGAAAGCCATTGAAGATGATGCCTATATAAAAGAAGTAGGTGTTGATAAGCTGATAGCTGGTGTGCATGAGTTGACTGCTCAGCCAAAGAACAATCCTAGACGCACAGCATTCTTTGAAGACTTAGATAGGCTTTCGCCTAAGGAGTGTTTCGATAAATACTTTCCTGTTACTTTCAGAACCCAAATGGAAAAGCATATTAGAATCTTAATGTTACAGTTGGGTATCTATAAGCAATTCCGTATGTTGGTGAAGAAGATAGTGGGGGAAGTGAAAAGATAATATATTTGAATTTTCAACTGTATTGAAATGAAAGGTATTTTGGTATGAATGAGACTAAAGATATACAATATTTCTTGGAGGCAGAAAAGAAGTTTCGTAAAGAACATCCTGATTATGGTGAGCTTTTCTTTGATGTGAAGTATGGGGCGCGTGAAATCGGTGACGAGGATTCTGCAAGTTTTTTAGTCAATATGCCGATAGGCGAATATTATAAACAACATTCCCAAATAATAGGAAATGAAGAGAAATATGGCTTAACAGAAGCTGAAAGGACCTTCTTGTGTATGTACTATGCACAACATTCTGCTAAATTTCGTGACGACTATTATCATGGGGAAATACCCGAAGTCGTCAGGCAGATGTTTATAGGAATCAACAATGTGGTTTCCAAGGCTCCTCAAAACAAAGATAAAATTCTATATCGCTTTTGTCAGGACGAAGACCCTAAAGGGATGAAAGTTGGTGATGTGGTAAATTTCCCATATAACTTGACTTGTACTAATTTTGATTGGAATCAAGCAAAATACAAGGATGTTTATGTGATTACTCCATTACAAAATGGAAAAACAAGAGCTCATAATCTGTATGAGATATTTGAGCATGGGGATGAAAAACAAATAGACTTCTTACGAGATACGTCGTTTGAAGTTACCAAAATAGAAGAAACAGAAGGTACATCATATAAACTGTATTATTTAAGTGAGGTATCTGTTGATTGAATAGTTACAAGAAAATAGTATGGATGTACAAAAAATCTCATTAGGTTGGTTCTAAAAATTCGGTTTCAGCATGACGGTTATGAGGTTATAATGTCACATTATGCTGATAATCAGCGGAACATACTTTATAACCCAATAACATCAAAGCTCCAGACTGGCCTTTTTTAGAAATAGCCATTAAAGTATCTTTGGTAGATTATGAAAATACTTCATATAGCAGAGTGTGCAGGTGGCGTGGAACGCTACCTCCAGATGCTCTTGCCTCGATTGGAAAAGCGAGGGGTGTGGCAGTTCTTCATTTGTTCGAAGAACTACAACAAACAGAGTTATGAGAATATGGTGGATGGTGTGGATCAGATGGATTTGAAGCAGACGTTCTCGCCGCTTCAAGTTTGGAAGAAAGTGAGTGCCATCCGTCAAGTTATCAAACAGATTAAGCCCGACATTATCTATTGCCATAGCAGTTTTGCTGGCGGATTGGGGCGCATGGCTGCCATCGGCTTGCACTGCAAAGTGGTGTATAATCCGCATGGATGGGCTTTTAATATCAAATAAATTTTAATCGGATGAAACTGAAAAGTGTGATTTATCTGTTGATGGAAAAGATGCTTTCGCCATGCACCGACAAGATTGTGTGCATATCGAAAGCGGAGAAGCAATCGGCAGAGCGTGAACACATTGCTAAGGATGATAAGCTTGCTTTGATTCCGAATGGTATTGATGTGAGTGCTGTAAGGAATGCTGTAGCTAAGTCTAGAAGTGAACTTGGCATTACGGAAGATACTTTTGTGGTAGGTATGATTGGAAGACTTTCTCCGCAGAAGGCGCCTGATGTGTTTATCCGTGCTGCCAAGTTAATACATGATGAAATTCCTAACTCTGCTTTCATCATAGTGGGAAGTGGTGAGGAAGAGGAAGAAGTCAAGACCTTTGCCAAGGAGAATGATTTGAAACTTGTTGTAACTGGTTGGACTGATGAGCCATATAGCTATTTGAAAGTTTTTGATGTAGCGATGCTCTTGTCAAGGTGGGAAGGATTTGGATTGGCTGTTGTTGAGTATATGGCAGCAGAGAAGAATGTGGTTGCCACAAAGATTGATGCCATCCCTACATTGGTAGATGATAGTATTGATGGTTTGTTAGTGGAAATGGATAATCCAAAGGATGCCGCAGAAAAGGCACTCTGGTTATATCGTCATCCTAAGGAAGCTGCAGAAATGAAATCCAAGGCTTTGAAAAAAGTGATAGAGAATTATGACATTTCAAGAGTTGTAGATCAACATGTTGAAATGTTTGAGGAACTTACTGGAGATAAGTAGTTTTTGACTATTATGAGTGTGCTCTTTGATTTTCAGAAGTATTGCCTAGGGGCAAAAAGTGATGTGATTAAAGTAATTGCTGGTATAGACTGGCAAGAACTGTATTCCTTTGCGTCCAAGCAGGCCCTGCTGGGGCTTTGCTTTGAGGGTATTGAGAGACTGGGGAAGGAGTATCCTGAGGAGTTGAAGCAGAATCCGATAGGGAGGGAACTACTGATGACTTGGATGGGTAAGGCGCAACAGATTCGCAGACAGAATATGAAAGTGAATGTGGTTGCAAGCAAGCTCTATTCCATGCTTAGAGAAGATGGACTGAGGTGCTGCATTCTAAAAGGTCAAGGGAATGCCTTGATGTATCCAAATGCGTATTCCCGAAATCCGGGAGATATTGATGTTTGGGTGAATGCGGAGCGGGATTCTCTTACGGAGTTTACCAAAGAGCATTTCGTACTTGAGGATGATGTGAGGTATCATCATTTGGAGACTTCCATGGATGGAGTGCCTGTGGAGTTGCATTTCTTTCCTTGCACTATGAACAATCCGATTTATCATGCCAGATTGCAGAAATGGTTTAAGCGGAATGCGAATTTGCAATGCTCTAATGTGGTTAGCCTACCAGATGGTGTTGGAGAAATCGCTATACCAACGACGTCATTCAATGTGGTTTATCAGCTGACGCATCTATATCATCATTTCTTTGATGAAGGGATTGGAATGAGGCAAATCATTGATTACTACTATGTGGTGAATAATGATGAGTTATTGGTGATTAGGGATACTTTGCAGAAGGAACTGAAGCATCTAGGATTGTGGAAGTTTGCAGGGGCGGTGATGTATGTGCTGCATGAGGCATTGGGACTATCAGAGGAGAAAATGATAGCTCCGATGGATGAAAAGCGTGGTAAGTTGTTGCTGGCAGAGATACTGAATGGTGGCAACTTCGGACAGCATTTCACCAAGTATGGGCATTTCACTCAACAAGGCATGGCAAAGAAATACTTCCTGAAGATATGGAGAAATATGCACTTCGTGCGATATTATCCAGCCGAGGCTCTTTGTGAGCCATTGTTCCGGACTTGGCATTTTCTGTGGAGAATGTGGCAAAAGTAATGAAGACTCGCTTATTTCCTTTTACTGATAAACTTTTTTGTATGGAGTATTTTAGTTCGTTTTTAATATATCAAGAATATGAAATTAAATATATTTTTCTCTTGGCAGACACAAACGAATGACCAAGGATTCAACAATAAAAAATTTCTCATAGAATGTATCAATACCGCTTGTAAAGAGATACAAAATAAGGGAGAGTTGAAGAATGTTTTCTTTGAGTTACATGAAGGATTAACAGGAGAATCTGGTACGCCATCTGTTTCTGATAAAATGATGGAACAGATTGATAATTGTGATATTTTTATTGGGGATATGACAATTACCCAGCCTAACAATTTGTTCTTGAAGTTTGGCAAAATACTTCATGTCTTAAAAGGTTTACGAAGAGAACCAAACTCAAATGTTTATGGTGAGTTTCATCGGGCTTTGGGTAAGTCTGCAGAATTTGAAAAACAGATAATTCTTGTAATGAATGACGTGAATGGAAAACCTACAGTAGACGCAAACTTGATTCCTTTTGATTCAAGAGAACGCCGTTTCCCTATAGTTTTTCATCTAAAACATGATAAAGACAAGGAAAAGGCTAAGAAGAAATTTGTATCAATCTTAAAAGACGCTCTGCAAAAATCGGCTTTAGCAGCCTTGAAGAATATTAGACAGAAATTTAGTCCTTTTATTGGCTGGCAGGAGCAATGCAAGAATCCTAAACTATCTGGCAATTTTATTTGGACAGACAAACTTGGCAATTATAAAAGTCAAATAATGTATACAAAAGGAGTTGTACGCTTATTAGGATTGTCAGGCTTGGGTAAGACTAAGTTTATTTTTGAATGTTTCAGAGATTCAGAATCAAAATCTCAATACTTGTATTGTGACTGTCAAAAAACTGAATCAACCAAGATAAAAGAGAAGTTATCTTACTTTTTTAAAGATTGTAAAGAGGCTATTTTGATATTAGATAATTGCAATAAAACCTTGCTATCTGAAACTATTGATTTAAAGTCTGAAATTCAAAATGCGACAAATACTATCATTGCAATCTACAATGAACCAGAAGAAAGACAAATGCAAGATATAAAGTATGTCATACTTGACCACCATGAGGAAGAAATCGTAGAGCAATTAGTTGCCCAACGCATAGGAACGTTTGGTGAACCTATAAAAAAGAGAATAGAGGAATTTGCATCAGGAATACCGATGATGGCAATACTGCTTATAAATTCTTTGAAAAATGGGCATGACTTAGGTGATTTGGGTGACCAAGCTTTGATGACAAAATTGTTGGGGATGGATGAAAATGACAATCAAAGAGTCATGATGCAAACATTGGCTTTATTTAAGTTTGTTGGATGGAGAGCAGAAAGAAGGTCAGAATTGGAATGCGTTGCAAAAAGTAAAAGCATCACTTCTATCAATGTAAATGATGAAGAAGTACTTATGAATGCTTTTGATGGACTTATTCAGAAATGTTTGAATCGGGGAATAATGGAAGAATGTGGAAGAACCGTGGGGATAAGACCTACCCCATTGGCATTATATCTCATTACAGAATGGATAGAAAAGTGTTCGCCAGAACGATTGGTAAAGGTTATAGATGTCATCCAAAAGTCAAAAGATGCAGAAGAGTTATCACATGCTTTTCATCAACAGTTCAAGTACATGGGATTTTGTGATAAGGCTTGTGAGATGCTCAATCAATTGCTTGGAGAGAATAGCCCTTTTGGAAACGTGGAAGTGCTTAACACAGAATTGGGTTCACGGCTCTTCCGAACGTTTGTAGAAGTGAACCCTATTGTGGTTGCGGAATTCTTGTGTAGAGTTCTCTCACCTTTATCTATAGATAGTCTCAAAGGTATTGATGCAGGACGTAGGAATTTGGTTTGGGCAGTAGAAAAGTTATGCTTTGACCCACGTACTTTTAACAAAGGTGCTTTCTTGATGATGAGATTAGGAATAGCTGAAAATGAAGAATGGTCAAACAATGCAACTTCCGAGTTTTGTTCTTTGTTTCCAGTCTATTTACCAGAAACAAGTGCAAATCTTGATTTAAGGTTGGATTTTTTGAAAACGCACATTCTGCAAGAATCAAACAAAGACATTGTACTGTCTGCTATAGAACGAGCATTGTCAACCAGAAATTTCTTCCGTTTTTCTGGCGCGGAAAAACAAGGAGCAAAAGAATTGCAGTGTTATCAGCCAACAAATATTGATGAAATAAAAACATATTTGAAGGGATGTTCTGATTTGGTCTATCATGAAATTAAGACAGATTCATCTTGGAGAAGAGAGGCTATTAAGATTTTTGAACATACAGTTGGTGTGTTGTGTGATTTTGGTATGGCATCATTGATATTACCTTATATTCTGAAAACTGCGGAACTTCTTGGTTATGACTGGGACGAAATGCAGAGAATATTGTCTTTGTTTAAAGGTCGGTTATTTCCAAGATTGAATGAGACATGCCAATCTATGTATGAAGATATAATCGGGAAATTAACGAAATCAGATGTAGTCTCACGTTTTGCAAGAATAGAACAAGAGAGCTTTAATGCACCATTAAACGTTCCGTTCGAAGATAAATTGAAGAAACAAGAAGCCGAGTTCAAGAAAATAGCGGAAGAAATTGTTCGTGACCATTTATATTCTCCAAATTTGTTGAAGCGTCTCATGCTGGCTAAAACAAATTTGACAATCCCATTTGGTATGACCTTAGCGAAAGAGATGATCATTGACCAGGCTATTGACTTTATCATAGATGGTGTCAAAATACTTAATGAGGAGCCAAATGCGACATCAGCCTTTTTTATTGATTTTGTCGCAGCAATAAATAAGGATATTTTTGAAAGCGTTTTAGACGTATTGAAGACGTTGGACGACAAAAGAATATTGTTTGGAATCATGGGAAAAAGAACCATTTTACCTCAAGATGAATGTTTTGGTTATCTTTTGAATCTTGTTCAAAGTGGTGAGGTTGATACAGATGTTTTTGTCATATATTGGCAGCATCTACAGTTTGCTGCTATGAATGAAAATAATATTGTTCGTATATTCAGAGAAATTGAAGCTTGTCCCAAAGGACTTCTTTGTGTATTCAGAATGGTAGCGATGTTTACATTTGGTAAGGAAATGACCAACTACCCTAAGATGACCAAATATTTGCAAGTGCTTATGATGCGCTTTAGATTTGTCTCTGAAACAATGATAAACAATGATGATTACATCAGAGTCGCAAAACAAATGCTATTTGAAGGTAAAGAAGAGGCTTTTGCAGTAGGTATTCATCAAGAAATTCTGAAATATTTATCAAAAACAGACACCATTGAAAATTTTGATTATGAGTTGAGAGAACTGTATGATATTCTGATAGATAAATATTATGTTGCAATTTGGAAAGACTTGTCTGCAGCCTTGGTGAATGATGAGAATGGGAGTGTCTTGTATTATCGACTAAAGGATTTGTTGGGAGTTTCGGTTATGAATGAAAATCCTGTTTTGTTTGCTAAGAATCATTCAACAGACTTTATGAATTTGTGTGATTCGTATCCAAACATTGCTCCTCAGCGATTTGTTGAATTGATGCCAATACCGCAGAATGCCAAGCAATTTCCTGCTTTACTTTTGGAGATATTGGAAAAGTATGGTGGACATGATGAAGTATTAATGGCATTAGGTAACAACATCGGAACTTTTGCTGTATCAGGCTCTGCTATACCGATGTTTGAGAATCAGATATCTCTCCTTTCCACATTGAAGAATCATTCTATAAGCAAGGTTAGTGGATGGGCAGAAAAAGAGATTGGGTATCTTAAAAAGAATATCGCCCATGATAGTATGATAGAAAATGAACTTTGGGCAAAATATAAATAAAAGGTAGTTTCTATGGAGCAAAATGAGGATGTTCTGAAGCCATATTATAAAACTATTAGAGCTTTGCTACAAGCTCGTCATGAAAAGGACATACTCCGTATTTTCCGGGACGAGAATATGGAGGGTGTCTGGTATAATCATGATAATTGGAATGGGGGCATCGATTTTTATCAGTTACAAATAAATGTTAGTCCCTTTATATATGACAATATTAATCAAGATGATGTAAGGACGAAATTACTGGATTTGTTTAAGCAGGTTATACCCATTGAAAATATTGTTGTTGATGGTATAAATATTATTCCTGATGTTTCTGTTGGATTTGAGGCAGAAGACAATGCCACTTATTCCAATGACTTGAAGATATTCGTAGCATTCGTTGATAATCCCTATATATATGATAAGGATGTGGCAATACAGGAATTCCCTTGCTTAGTTTTATTGGCTAATGATTGGGACGATTACGATATGGTTGCATCCTTTGGACTTAGCTACTATGATAGTCAAGGTATAAGGCATTTTATAGGTAAGGTCAAGATTATTGGTGATGTTCCTGCAAATAAATTTGGACGCCGTTATGTGTATAAGAGCATAGAGAGTGGCCTGTTTGATGTTGGGGCAGGGAAATGCTCTTTGGGACAAACTATGGATTATTATCGTCAGATAAAAAACATTTTTGGCGACAAATACCTTGACGTACTTTATGCATTGAGGGATTGTTCTGTTTTCCCGAGATTCGCAAAAGATTTTGAAACAAATACTTGGCTGTATAAAAAATGCCTTTTAAGAAAAGATGAAGCCGAAAGAACCAAGAGAGAGGCTCCTTATATGTTAAATGGCATAGACTTGAATGATAAATACTCTTTTGGTTATCTTTTCAAACCAAGTTATGCAGACGAGCGCATAAAGCTACATTTTGATTTCAGCAATAACGGTATATTGCCGAATCGCCTCTATGCTATTATTGGCAAGAACGGTGTTGGTAAAACGCAGTTTATATCCACATTACCAATGTGTATATACAAAAAAGAACGTTCATGTTTTGAACCACATATACCTCTGTTCAGCAAGGTAATCGCTGTGTCAAACTGTCCTTTCGATCATTTTGAGATACCTCATGAAACGGTAGAATTCCAATATGTGTATTGCGGTATGTCTGTGATGCGTAATGGTGTAAAGACAATCCTTTCGGATGAGGACATCAAAGATAAACTTCATGAGAATCTGAAAGAGATAAAGAGGTGTGATAGACTTGAACATTTGCGAATCATCTTAAAGCCTTTGTTTTCTGAAAATGAGTTAGACGAGATTGTTGAATGTGATAGTTTCGCAAAAGAAGAATTTTGGTTGGCTGCTGTTGATGAAAAATACGAGAAGTTTAGTTCTGGACAGAATACTTTCTTGTATTTATTTAGCAGTGTCATAGCCAATATTAGGTATGATTCGTTACTGTTGTTTGATGAGCCAGAAACTCATTTGCATCCGAATGCAATCACCTTATTAATGACTTCTATCAATCTACTCTTAGAAAAATACGAATCTTATGGAATTATCGTAACTCATTCTCCATTGATTATAAAAGAACTGTTTGCAAGGAATGTATATATCATGCGTCGTATAGGCAATATCCCTTCAGTAAAACGTATAGGTATGGAATCGTTTGGAGAAAACCTTACCAATATTACGGAGGAAGTCTTTGACAACAAAGAGATTACTCCTTATTACTATATTGTGTTGAAAAGGCTTGTTGATGACGGCATGAGTTATGAGGATATTATCAGACATATACAATCTGAAAATATTCCAGTAAGTTTAAATCTGACAATCTTGTTAGAATCACTTGTTGAAAGTCGTAAAAATGAAAAAGATTAATCATTATCAAGGAGATACTTTGGATTTTCACAAGGATGTTGTGAACAGTAAAAGGAATACAGCCGATGATAAGAATAAAAAAAATCGTTTGGCTGCACTTTTACCGACATCTCGTAAGGCTTTTGCTGATTATGATGCTAAATTTTCAAAGAACTCTTTGAGAGGTTTGAAGGCCATAAGTCTTACCGAACAGGAAAAAGAAGATTTTATAGAATTATATAATTTTCATTCTCCTATTTATACTCATTTGTTTAATCAATTAACGACAAGTGAAAATGGTATTGACAATTCCTTGTGTCCCTATTGCACAATAGGTGAAGCAAGCAATTTGGATCATATTGTTCCCAAAACTATTATGCCTGTGTTTTCTGACAACCCAAAGAACTTGATACCGTGTTGTTCTAACTGTAATAGTAAGAAAAGCAACACTTGGCTTGCGGATGGCAATTGGGATTATATCAACTTGTATCTTGATGATATTCCTACAGAACAATATCTTTTCGTTGAATTGTCAATTGAGAATAACACCATTAGAGTTAAATTCTATTTGGATGATAGCAACAGTATAGACAAGGATTTATATTTGAAAATTTCTAATCATTATAAGAAGTTGGATTTATGCAGAAGATTTGAACAATATAGTTTTCATGAGATTTCGGAAACTGCTATTTTGATAAAGCAATTTTCTAAACTTTTGGGTAATGACAAATGTAAAGAAATCATTTTAGCAACTTCCTTAGAATTGCAAAAAAGATTTGGCTCAAATTACTGGAAGGCTATTTTAAGGAAAGAATGTTGTATGAATGATTCAATTTTTCAACTATTAAAAAATAAATAATGGAAAGCAACAACCAACATAAACGTTATCAGTGGTATCTCCAGTTTGACGAGATAACTTGGCGAGCGACATACGGCGATGTATGTCCTCCGTTCGTGAATGAGGAGAACAAGGAGGTATGGAAGAGATACTTGAACAAAGTCATCAAGAATCATCTCAAAGAGGAGACGATGAAAACTCCTGAGTTTGAAGAGATAGAACTTAGAATCAGAGAGGAGAAACTTTTACGTATCCAATGGGATGAGAAGCAGAAACGGATGCGTGAGGTGGAGCAGTACCGCAGACAGATGGAGCGACCGAAGATTGACTTCGTGCCTCGTGGCTTGATCGTGAATTATGAGGAGGAATATGCCAAGTTCTTCATGCAGGAAGTGACATTCAAGCCAAAGGACAATGAGGACTTTATGCATCAGTTGCGCCTGTTGGAGCGTTGGCACAAGAAATCCATACCACAGATATTAGCTAAGAATCGTCCTGATGCGGCTTTTGCCATTGCAAAGGGATTGTGTGAACATCTTCCATTGCTGATTAACCGTGATGACATAGCGGAACTGATTGGTGAATATAAGTCGAGAATCGGTAAGTTGGTGTTGGCAAGTTATACAGCATTGGTGGAGACGGTGAAGGTTTGGAACAATGAGACAATACGCCAAGAGGTTTGTAGGTTTATCTTGTTGCATTCAAAGGAATACAGAAACTTCCGTGGCTTGGAAAAGAAATTGCTCGCCTTGGTTCCTGCGGCTCCTTTCAATGGTGAAACAGTGGCTGTAGAGCGAGAAATGAATGAGGAGGAAGAGCGTGAGGCAAGACGCATAGCTCTTCAAAAAGAGCGAGAGGAAAAGGAACGAATGGAAGCAGAGAAAGAGGCACTGTCTGTCATTCCATTGAATGAGGATTATGAGAGTCGTATCTTCAACAGTAGAAATATTGGTTGGGATTGTGATTTGATATGGCAGTTGATGCTTGAAGAGAATAGAAAGATTGAGCGGTTGATTGCCAAGGGTCAGTATATGGATGCTGCATTGATGTTTATGCAAATGACGAAATCCATGTGTAGGCATTTTGTCATGGATGAGCATTATAACTATTTTGATGACATGTATAGTCCTGAGTATGCTGTCAATGATATGCTGAGAGTTTTTCATGGGCTTGCTGCAGATGGCAGATTGCCAGAAGACGTGAAGGAGTATCTTCACAAAGCATGGAAGGAAATAGAAGATACGGAATGCTATAAGGATTATGGTATGCCGAGAAAGGATTTTGAATCTATCGTATGAAAGAAATCAGGCTTTTTGATTATCAACAGGAGATGTTGGAGAATATCACTGAGGTATTTTCCGCTGCTGCCTTTGACTCTGTTCTCTATAATGAGAAGAGAAAAAGGGTGAATGTGGGGAGTTCGGTGATGGTGCAGATGCCTACGGGGACTGGTAAGACCTACGTGATGGCGGCTGTGGTGAGATGGTTCTTGGAGACTTATTCCAAGGGAGAGGTATGGCTGATTGCGCATCGTAAGGAACTGGTGGAGCAGATGGAACGGACGCTCGACCGCTTTGCTTTGGATTATGGTGAGAAGGATGATGAACTGACGGCAAAGGTGAGGATAAGGGTGTTGTCCATCCAATGGCTCACAAGAAACATTGGGGACTTGGAAAAGAATGGTTTTAGGCCGGGTCTGATTATCGTGGATGAAGCCCACCACTCCCTTGCCACTTCTTATCAGGATGTGTTTATCCGAAACCACAAAGCCTTGAAGATTGGCATGACGGCAACGCCTTGTCGCATGAAGCAAGCATCATTTGGCACGTTGTTCAGCCGTTTGATTACTTCGCCTTCAACAAGGGATTTTATTATGCGTGGGTATTTGGCTTCTTATAACTATGTGGTTATCGGGATGAAATCTACTGACCAGCAGATTATCAATCAATTGAAAGGACGTGGCAGTGACGGTGATTATTCCATTAAGGAAATGGATGAGAAACTGAATATTCCGCCTGCTATTCGGCGACTCTATAATAGTGTGATGAAGTATGCTGCTGGCAAGAAAGGTATCGTATATGCCATCGACATCGACCATGCCAAGGCGATAGCAGAGTGTTACAACGCGCTTGGCATTAAGACGGTGGCTTTAGACAGTAAGACGGCTGCCAAGACCAGAAAGAAAGCGGTGGAGGCATTTAGGGAAGGAGAGTTGGACTGCTTGGTGAACGTGAACCTCTTTGACGAGGGGTTTGACTGTCCTGACGTGGAGTATATCCAGATGGCTCGACCAACACTGTCGCTTGCCAAATATCTCCAGATGGTGGAGCGTGGACTGCGCATCAATAAGAAAGATCCGAAGAAGGTGTGCATGATTATTGATAATGTGGGTAACTATCGGAAATTTGGATTGCCTGACAGGTATCGTGATTGGGATGCCATGTTTGAGGGTGATATGCCTGGCAAGGGTGCGGTGCCGTCATACGTGAAGAAAGTCAATAGTATCATTGCCGTGGATGATGAGATGGTGATGGTGAAAGAGGCTGAGACTGGCAGGAAGAAGATGACGGCTGAGGAGTTGAGGACGTTCAAGGAGAACATCGTGCCGTTTGAGGTTAAGGGTGAATGGAGAATGGGACTGAAATCGGGCGATGAAATCGTGTTGCCGCCTATCTATTCTTACATTTCCGATTTCAAAGGTATCTATGCGGTCTTTCATCCTGCCAATAATCATATGGTGTCGGGAATTATCGACAAATATGGGTATGTGATTGTTCCTGCAGAATACAGGGGATTCCATTTCATCAATAGGTATTCTGTATTGGGTATCAAGGATAATGGAAGTACGGAAAGGATTATGCTGTAAATCATGATGGAGCTGTTTGATTATCAAAAAGAAATGGTGGAACGGATTGGGAAGGCTTTTGGAAAGCTCCAATCCGTCATGGTTCAAATGCCGACGGGAACGGGGAAAACGTATCTGCTTGCAGCAGTAGTGAAGAGTGAAGAACGAAGAGTGAAGAATCCATGTGTGTGGGTTGTTGCCCATCGAAGAGAACTCGTTGTGCAAATAGAAGAAACACTTGCAAGGTTTGATTTGCCAACATCGACAGATGATGATACTGCTTTTATTAAAGTGATGTCGATACAGTGGTTGACGTTGCATTATCGGGAGATGAGGGAGGTACCTTCGCTGATTGTGATTGATGAGGCGCATCATGCGGTGGCGAAGACGTATGCGGAGGTGATGAGGGCATTTCCGAAGGCGAAGAAGTTGGGACTGACGGCTACGCCTTATCGACTGAAAGGTGAGGGATTTGCTGACTTGTTTGATACGTTGCTCACGTCTTGGAGTATGGATCGGTTTATTGCCAAGGGGCGGTTGAGCCTGTATGACTACTACTCTATCAAGCCGGATGGACTGGACCAGAGGTTGATTGACTCGCTGAAGAAGCGTGGGGCTGATGGGGACTACCAGCAGAAGGAACTGAATGAGGTGATGGATGTGAGGCCTTCGCTCGAAAGGCTTTACATGACAGTGAAACGATATGTGCCGAGGAAGAAAGGCATTGTGTATGCCTTTAGTATTGAGCATGCGGAGCATATTGCGGAGTTTTATCGTAGCAATGATATAAACGCTGTAGCGATTAGTAGCAAGACACCATCGAATGAAAGAAAGAGTTTGGTGGAGCAATTCAAAAAAGGTAAAATCCGAGTTTTGGTGAGCGTGGATTTGTTTTCGGAGGGATTTGACTGTCCTGATGTGCAGTTTATTCAGTTGGCGAGACCTACGTTGTCGCTGTCGAAGTACTTGCAGATGGTGGGACGTGGGTTGCGTGTGGCTAAGAGGAAGAGCTATTGCGTGATACTGGATAATGTGGGACTGTATCGGCGGTTCGGGATGCCTTCAGCTGACAGGGACTGGCAGCAGATGTTTGAAGGGAGGTCGCAGCTTGCGGATTCGTTGCAGGAGATTTGCATGAGGATTAACAATAGCTTCTGTCATTGGGGCAGCGTGGTGAGCGAGAATGAGGAGATGATGAAGATTCTTGGGCATGACAGGCAGAAGAAGATGATTGAGGACAACGAGAATGATGAGATTGTAGAGGATAAGGACGGATGGATTGACAGGCGGAGCGGACTGAGGTTTGCAAAGCGTCCACAGACGGTGAGACTGTTGGGTGTGGAGTTCTGTACGGAGGACGGTATGAGGTTCTATCCTCGCATCCGCTCCAAGTTTATTGACGACAAGGCTTACATCAACTTGAAATCATTGGAGTTGCAAGTGGGCAGAGGCATTAATTGGAAAAGGAAATATATCTCGATGGATGAACCTGACAAGGTGTATCAGTTGAAGGACAAGGCTGGTAGTGTGAGGTTATATGTGGATGATGAGGAAAATTGCTATGCCCAAGGAAATCCCGACATGGAATTGACTCCCATCGAGACACAGGTGGAGATGAATGATTATTGCCTGAAATACAGCAGGAAGGAGAAAAAGGCTGCGGAGAAGCATCAGAAGATTTATAAGCATGGACTTTTCTATCCTATTCATAATAGCAAGGTTTGGGAGCGTAATGAGGTGCAGAAAGGAGTTGACGAGATATGGTATGTACCCAAGGACGTGTTTGGCGAGAGTTATTGGGTGGATGGCATTTCTGGGTTGAAGCATTATGCCAAGCCTGTGGCGGAGCAGCGAGGATTTGTGAGATTGCTGAGAGAGAGCGACTGGTATTATGTTCGGAATATCCCGGATTTGCGAGATACGGCATTTAGAAACTGGCAGATTGTGGCTGATGATAACATTTGTGTCATCAACAGTGAGTTTCTATTTTTGAAGAAGGAACCACGGTTGTGGTTCAAGATTTTGAAGAAGACGGATGACTTTTCTTATTTTGTGGTGAGAGAGTATAAGAATTTCTCTGGCTATGCCACTGATTCTGACATATACATCACGCAAGACAGCAGACATGGGTTGAGATTGGAAAGCAATGGAGTGCCATACGTTCCTTATTTTCAAACGGTGTCGAGAGCTGAATTGCGAAAATATAATTTGTGATGAAGAAAATCAAGCTTTATGACTACCAGCAGAGGATGCTGGAGGACATTATCAACGTGCTGACCACTGCTGCTACTGGCAGATTCTACGATGAGAATGGTAAGAAGGAGAAGGTGGGCAGTTCGGTGATGGTGCAGATGCCGACAGGTACGGGAAAGACCTACGTGATGGCGGCTGTGGTGAAATGGTTCCTTGATAACCATGACACGGGCGAAGTGTGGATTGTAGCGCACCGCCGTGAACTGGTGGAGCAAATGCAGCAGACGCTGGACAGATTCTGTCTGGACTATGGGGAGAAGGAAATGGAGCTGAAAGCGAAAGTAAGGATAAGGGTGCTGTCCATTCAATGGTTGAACAGACATATAGACGAACTGGAAGGGGCTGGGTGTACGCCAGGACTCATCGTAGTGGATGAGGCGCATCACGCCATAGCAACCTCCTATCAAGACCTGTTTGGCAGGAACAGAAAGGCTCTGAAACTCGGTATGACGGCAACTCCATGCCGCATGAACAAGAAATCCTTCAGCAAACTGTTCGAGATATTGCTGAAATCGCCCTGTACCAACGACTTTATCCTGCGTGGTTATCTGTCACCTTACGACTACGTGGTTATCGGCAAGTACTCCAACGATCAGTTGACCGTGAACCAGCTGAAAGGACGAGGCAGCGATGGCGACTATGCCATCAAGGAGATGGACGAGAAACTGAATATTCCGCAGATCATCCAACGCCTCTACGATAGTGTGAAGAAATATGCTGACGGCAAGAAGGGTATCGTATATGCCATTGACATTATACATGCCCAGGCGATAGCCGCCTGTTACAATGCCCTCGGACTGAAAAGTGTGGCACTGGACAGCAAGACGCCTGCCAAGAAACGCCAGGAGATGGTGGAGGCTTTCAGACGCAGCGAGATAGACTGTCTGGTGAATGTGAACCTCTTTGACGAGGGTTTTGACTGTCCTGACGTGGAGTTTATTCAGATGGCCCGTCCTACGCTGTCGCTAGCCAAGTATCTGCAGATGGTGGGGCGCGGGTTGCGCATCAACAAGGAGAACAAGGATAAGGTGTGCATGATTATCGACAACGTAGGTAACTATCGCAAGTTCGGCTTGCCTGACAAGCCTCGCAACTGGGAGAGTATGTTTGCGGGACTGAGGGCTGGCAAGGGTATCATCCCAACCTATGTGAAGAAGATGCAGAACATCATTGCCGTGAATGATGAGATGATAACGGTGAAGAAGGCGAATACGGCTAGGAAGAAGATGACTGCCAAACAACTGAAGGAATATCTGAAGAATGTAGAGCCTTTCCAGCAGGATGGCAGATGGGGACTGAGGGTGATGAACGACATCATTGTGAAACCCATTTATTCGTATATCTCTGACTTCCGAGGTGATTATGCAGAATGCAGAATAGGCATACAGAAATGTTTGTATGGACTATTGGACAGGAGGGGTAATATTATCCTGCCTCCAGAATATAAATACATATACAGGTGGAATGAGCATTCTGTTGAAGTACAAGGTAATGATGGTTACAGCAGAACCATAGAATTGTAATGGCTAAGAAAATATAAAGATGGGACACAAGAAACAGACTGGACATATCTGCCGATGGATGGCAGGCGGTATCATCGCAGCCATCCTCATCATAGGATGTACCATCATGATCGGGCTATCAGAATGGCACGACAGGAAAGAGATAGAATGCAGGAATACAGAACTGCATGAGTTGCGCAAGGATATGCATGATTTGAACATGCATATCGCCGAGATGTCGTTGCTTGGCGAGACGGTAGCAGACTGGGACACCACAGATGTAGAAGACTATCATCAACTTAGGATGGAAGTGGACTGTATGTTGCTGGATATAGGGAAGATGAATCGTCAGATAGAAACTGAGGACCTCCGCCAGCTGTTTGTTGAGAAGGAAAGACTGTTGATGCAAATCAGGAATGCCGTACAGAAGCGCAATGATATTCATGAGAAGCTGACGACGGAAGTGCCCAAGATCGTTGCGAAAAGCAAGAAAGAGCAGCGAGTGCAGTCCTTCACTCCCCGTCCTGAGACTCAAAAGAAGAAACGGGGATTTTGGGCACGGCTGTTTGGAAAAGAAGAGAAGGCTGCCGTTGATACCATGAAGCGTCCACAGCACACCGCCACGACCCAAATGCTGTCTATGCTCAATCATAAGATTGTCGCCAGGCATCGGCAACAGAGCCGTAAGGTCTATGGGCATCTGGACAGTCTGGGCATCAGGAATGAAGCCATCAACCATCATCTGCAGAAAATGATAGCCGTTGTTGACGAGCATGTCAACAAGGGAATCGTGGAAAGAGAGCAGCAGATAGCCACACTGGAAGGTAACTACACCTATTATTATATAGGGATGCTCTCCCTGTTGGTTCTGGTATTATTCTGCATGTTCCTGCAGGTCATCAGGAACAAGAAAAGAACCGATCAGCTCATCGGGAAGCTGAATGCAAAAAATCAGCAGAACATAGAACTTCTTACCCAGCGCCGCCAGACCATACAGGCTATCACCCATGAGCTGCGAATCCCGTTGGCAACCCTCAAACACCATCTGGGTGTCATAAAGAAAGATTCTACAGATGAAATAGATATCTCTTTGGAAACCGTAGCCGGTATGGAGCAGATGCTCAATGATTTGTTGGACTATTTCCGACTGGACAACGGGAAGGAGACCATAATGACTAAACCCTTTACCATTAAAGGACTTGGAACAAGGCTGGCATCGGAATTTACAGGACTGGCGGACAAGAAGGGACTGGTGCTGACCGTGGAGAGTTCGTCGGACGACATCGTGCTGGGTGACAAGGAAAAGATACAGAGAATCGTAAGAAACCTGTTGTCCAATGCCCTGAAGTTTACGGATGCCGGTTCTGTGACCCTTCGGCTGAGTTATGAGGGCGGCATGCTGTTCATCTCCGTGCATGATACCGGAACCGGAATGGACGAAGAGGAACAACAACAAATCTTTGATGCCTTCAGGCAGCTGAGCAATGCGGCAACGAAAGACGGATTCGGCTTGGGACTGTCTATCGTGAAAAATCTGGTGGGTATGATGAATGGAAAGATTGAACTGTCGAGCAAGAAGAATGTCGGCAGTACCATCACAGTGGAAATCCCATTGCCACTGGTGCATGAGAAAGATATTGAAAGAGAGAATGAGATTATCGGGGACAACAGAGCGGAAGTGGTCGTCATAGACGATAACGAACTGATACTCCATCGGATGCAGGGCATCTTTGCGGAAAACGGAATCAGGTGCGATACCAGTATGAGTATGGATGAATTACTGGCAAAGATGCGTGAGAAGGACTATGACATCCTGTTTACAGACCTGAAGATGCAGGGCGCAAACGGATATGATGTGCTCAAGATCCTGCGAATGTCAAACATCGGAAATTCCCGGACAATACCCATTGTTGCCGTGACGGGGTCGGCAGGTATCACAGAGGACTATCTGACCGGGAAGGGCTTTTCGGGATGTTTATCCAAGCCCTTCTCTCCGAGCGAATTGATGGCGGTTGCCAACCGATTCATCCAGAAGGAGGTGAACGGGAAAGGGAATATAGACCTGATACCCCTGTATGAATTTGGTGAAAAGCAAAGAACGCTGTGGCTTTTTGAGGAAGAGACGGAGGAGAATATCCGCCGTATCGACAAGGCCTGGGAGAAAGGAGACCGCCATGAACTGAAAGAAATATTGCATAGCATGAGAGGAACCTGGGAACTGATAGGATGCGGTGAAAAGCTGAACCGCGTATTTTCTTCCGTGAAGAATACCACCACTACAGACAAGGAAATAGCCCAGGGAATCTGTGAGATCAAACGGCAGTGCGAAGACATTATCCAGGCTATTCATGAAGAACAGGAAGGAGGAATGGAATGACGAAGCGGATCATAGTGATAGAAGACAGTATGACCTTCTGTGAACGCATCTGTAACATGCTGAAGCGTCAAGGTTGGGAGACTTCCAAAGCCTACAACATGCGCAAGGGCATGGAACTGGTGCGGGAGGCGGATGAGTTTACCATCGTACTCTCTGACCTACGGTTGCCCGATGGAGACGGTATCCAGCTTTTGGAATGGATGCGGGAGAATGGTTATGAGAACCAGTTTGTCATCATGACGGACTATGAGAGTTATTCCTCTGCCGTGGCAGCCATCAAGAAGGGCGCAGCCAATTATTTCCCGAAGAGTGAGATGCAGGGAGAACTGTTTGAATTTCTGAATGCCCTGTGGAAAGGGAATGAACATATCGCCAAGAGTCGTGAGAAGATCTTTGCCCGGACCAGTGAAGCCTTCACGAAGGTGATAGAACTGGTGAATATGTTTGCTCCCATCCAGATAACGGTGATGATCCTGGGAGAGAGCGGTACGGGGAAAGAGCATATCGCCCGGATGATACATGAGAAAAGCAAGCGAGCCAACAAACCATTCGTTACTTTGGATTGCGGCACCCTGAATGAACAGCTTGCCGCCTCTACTCTTCTGGGGCATGAGAAGGGAGCTTTTACCGGGGCAGACAATGCCCGTGTGGGCGTGTTTGAGGAAGCGAAGGGAGGAACCCTGTTTCTGGACGAGATAGGCAACCTATCTCTGGAAGTGCAGAAGATGCTGCTGCGAGTGGTGCAGGAACAGCGATTCAGACGAGTTGGAGGAACAAAGGACATTGAGGCCGATGTGCGGTTGGTGCTGGCTACGAATGAAGATTTGGGCAAGGCAGTGAATAATGATACCTTCAAGCATGACCTGCTGCAACGTCTCTGCGAGACAATCATCGAGTTGCCGCCATTGCGAGAGGCGGTAGAAGATGTCAGACCATTGGCAGAATTCTTTCTGCGGAGATACAAACTGCGGTTCGGAAAAGAAATAGATGGTTTCAGTGCCGGAGCCATCAAGGCTTTGGAAACCTATACCTGGCCAGGCAATGTGAGAGAACTGAAACGGGTCATCAAGAATGCCGTGGTCATGGCGAAAGAGAAGCTGATCACGGAAGAGAACCTGAAGTTTGATTCTTTTTCGGGGACTTCATCGGGGACAACAGCGCTGCGAGATACGGATTCGGAACGGGAACGAATCATTGGAGCCTTGAAACTCGCCAAGGGAAATCATACCAAAGCCGCAGAGATTCTGAAGATTGGACGGACGACATTGTACAATCTGAAGGAGAAGTATGGTATAGAATAGGTTTTTGTGAAGGCAAAAGTGTAGAATAGGGTGTTCAAAACGTGAACAGGTGTTCAGGTTTTGAACACTTTTTGTTTTTGTACTGCTCGGCTGTGGTTGCTGTTGCTCTATTGATAATCAAGACGTTATACTCTGTTTGGGCGCTGCCTGGCATCTGTTGGCATTGCTTTTGGACTACTATGGGTTGTGTGTACACCGCCAAATAGAAGTTTAACAATCAAAACAGAAAGACTTATGAGCTATAATATATTGACAGAGACTGCTTTCTTTAAGGTTATCAACGACCTTGGCGGCAAGATGAAGATGGACCAGATCCAGGAGGAGTATCACCAGTTTGTAACTCTGGTTATAGACCTGTGCCACCGTACGTCAGAGAGCAAGGAGGCTCTGCATGCCCTGGTGTTTGCAGAGACAGAGTTGCAATATCATCCTCTGTTACATCCAGATACAGGATGTGCTCTTGGACTGTATATCAAGAAAGCCCTGTCGTTCATCCGTAAGATGATGCAGCAGGTAAAGGTAAGTGCAGGCAAGGGGGCTTCTATAGCTATTGCCCATGAGAAGACGGGCAAGACTTTGCCGATATGCTGGACGGGGAACGCAGTAGACCTCGTAGAGATGGTATATGGCATCTGCGTGATGGGAAGTGTGAATGACGGCGAAGTGAAATTCAAGGAGCTGGCTCAAGCCATGTACCAATTCTTTGGGGTCAAGGCTAAGGACTGTTACCGTTTTTATACCGATATCCGGAGACGAAAGAACTACAGTCGTACCTACTTTCTGGACAAGATGCAGGAGAAGTTGAATGATAAAATGCGAAAGGATGATGAATTGGAGAGGATGAGGCGATGAAAAAGCTCATTTTCTGTAGAATTACAGAAAAATGTTATCAGAGCACAAGAAAAATAGGCATTTATTCTTTCATACAGGATTTTTTCTATACTTTTGTAACTTAAATAAAATTGTGAGAGTATGGAAAGATATACAAAGCCACCATTGACTTATCAGCAGCAGGTTGAACTCCTCAAATCCAGAGGGCTTCAATTTGCTGACGAGGCACGTGCCAAAAGGCATCTTGCCAATATCAGCTATTATAGAATGAGTGCCTATATGCTGCCTTTTAAAGAAGCCAATCAAGAAGGAGAGATATTGGATTCTTTCAAGAAAGGTATCACCTGGGATCATGTCTATAACCTTTATGTTTTTGACAGGAAGCTCCGCTTGTTGGTATTTGATGCGATAGAAAGGCTTGAGGTAGCCATCAGAACTCAGATTATTTACCAATTAAGTCATAAATACGGTTCGCATTGGCAAGACAGACAGGATATATTCAATGACCCCAAGACCATCACGTTGCGTGGTGGCAAGCAGATAACCATTGATGTATATTCGGAAATACAAAGTCATATCAGGGAACAACTGCATAACAATCGAGCAGAGGTATTCATACAGCATTATACCAGCAAGTACTGTGATCCCGTGAACCCACCTTCTTGGATGAGTGTGGAAATCATGTATTTCAACCATCTTTCAAGAATATGTATGGGGTTGAAGAACCGTGCAGACATAGCGGGTATCGCCTCGTATTTCGGATTGCCTCCAAAGAAACTCTGCTCCTGGTTGCATGCCATCAACTACGTGAGGAACATCTGTGCCCATCATGCCCGTCTTTGGAATCGAGATATGAGTATCGTACCGGAGCGGTTGGAATTTTCCAAAAAGCTCAAATGGCTCAGAGAACCTCATAAGGCGAGATTGAAGAAATTCTATTATACAGCCTGTATCCTGAACTATCTGTTGCAGACGGTGAATCCTACTTCTCCATTCAAAACCAGGCTGATAGCATTGTTGGATGAGTATAAAGATGTCGTGTCGCTACCTGCCATGGGCTTCCCTGAGGGTTGGAAAGACGAAGAAATGTGGAAAATTTGAAAAAACTTAGAAAAATCTTTGATTTTTATTTGGTAGTTCCAAAAAAAGTTCTTAACTTTGCAGCGCAAAAAGAAAGACAGTTCATTCAACTAAAGATAATAAGCCCCTTAGGCGCGCCGAAAGGCAGCATACTAGAGGGGCGTTACTTATTTTAGGCAGTAACGAAATCCATAGGGATACGTTGCTGCCTAAATTCATTTTATACCTGATGGTATCGGTGAATCGGTACCATCGTAACGCTTGAATCGGTACCAATATATCACTTGAATCGGTACCACTATAGCGCACCAATCGGTACCATCGTAGCATTTGAATCGGTACCAAAAAGATGTTAAGTTCAAGTGCTTTTCCTGAATCTAATTACAATGGTCGATGAATGCAAACGTGTAGGCTTGCCTGCTCCAGAATTCAATACTGATGGCAATTTTGTGTGGGTCGTATTCAAATACAACAGGAACAGTGTGGTAGTTACCCCACAGTTACCCCACAGTTACCCCACAGTTAATGAAAGTAATTACTGTAATAAGAGATAACATGATGGCCGCCAGGGAGATAATGGAATGTATAAAGTTGAAAGACAAGACTTATTTCCTTGATAAATATCTATATCCTGCAATGGAAGAAGGCTATGTTGAACAACTATATCCTGATAATCCGAAACATCCAAAACAGAAATATATGCTTACGGAAAAAGGCAAGGCATTATTAAAATAGAAAGACGACAAAGGCAGTGGTGATTTGTTCCACTGCCTTTGTCGTTTCTATTTCTGTATCAAGTGCTTCAAATTCTCGTCAGCAGCGATGCGATCCAGTTCATCCTTGACAATCTGTTTGACGTCCTCCTTTATCTGATTGTAGTTGTCCTGTATGGCTTGCTTCATGCAGTCGTTGCCATTGGTATCCTTGAAATCGTTAATGATAGGGATAGGCTGATAATGGCTTTCCTCTCGCTTTACTTTGTCGGTGTCAACGACAATCTCGGCATGGAAGATCTTCTGCTCTATGCGCTCGGTGAAGTTGTCGGAAACAGAGCCGACAAACATACCTTGGGTGAGTCCGCTAATCTTGCTTGGCGGAATGAGACTATCCATTTGGGTATTGATGGACGTAGAGACATCCTGTCGGTTGATGGAAATGGACTGGCGCTTTTGGAGCACTTTTCCGAAACGCTCGGATAAAGTCTTAGCGGTCTCGCCAACGACCTGTCCGCTGAAGATATTACCAACGGTATTGATAACCACCTTTGCCTCCTTGTCTCCATAATCGCGAACCAACTGCGAGAAGTCTTGGAAGCCTAAACACACCGCCACCTTGTTGCTTCGTGCCGTGGCTATCAAGTTATCCAAACCCTTAAAATAGATGGTCGGCAACTCGTCAATGATAACGGATGATTTGAGTTGTCCCTTCTTGTTGATGAGTTTCACGATGCGGCTGTTGTACAAGCCAAGTGCCGCACCATAAATGTTCTGACGGTCGGGATTGTTGCCGACACATAGAATCTTCGGTTCTTCGGGATTGTTGATGTCGAGTGTAAACTCGCTTGCGGACATCACCCAATAGAGTTGTGGTGAGATCATTCGTGACAGCGGAATCTTTGCGCTTGCAATCTGCCCCGCCAACTGCTCCATCGCTCCACCTTGCCATGCATCCATGAATGGAGAAAGATAGTTCTCCAGTTCGGGATAGCTCGTCAGAATCGGAAAGACATCCTCGTATCTGCGGTTAAGCAATTCGATGGCATGGGGAAAGGTACAATACTTTCCGTTTTTATAGATGCGCAAATACCAGATGATAGCTGCAAAGAGGATAATCGGACTCTCCACAAAGAAGTCGCCCTGCTTCTGCACCCAAGTCTTATTGAGGT
>OGOV01000418.1_pt1 | contig 44148 bp, 24 predicted proteins | sample 1552711 | NCBI WGS metagenome assembly OGOV01 (sample SAMEA2580216, study PRJEB22360) | human gut metagenome | biome: human gut; feature: human-associated habitat; material: faeces | place: Denmark | collected 2008/2010 | reverse complement strand
ACGGAAAGACGGATAAGCATAAGCCTTGATACACGACTTCAAAGGATAAATTATGTAGTCAGAGGTTGGGTTAATTACTTTAGAATAGCAAATATGAAAAAAGTGCTTGCGAAGATTGATGAAAGGTTAAGAGCCCGAATAAGGGTGATAATCTGGAAACAATGGAAAAAGACAAAAACGAGGTGCGATGCACTCGTAAAACTTGGTATGCCGTTTGAACTTGCGTTTAACTGCGCAAACACAAGAAAAGGCTATCAGCAGATTTGCAAGACGAGATATATACAATTTGCTATTAATAATGACAGGTTAAAGAAAAGAGGTCTGCTATCGCTAACAGACCACTATCTAAAAGTACATACTGAAATATGAATTGAACCGCCGTGTACCGAACGGTACGCACGGTGGTGTGAGAGGGGCGAAGCTCATTAAGAGTTAGCCTCTACTCGATTGCGGCTATCAATTTCAAAAATTGTTTTATGACATACGGATTCGATTATCACCGTATTTGAGAACCGTGCCGAAAAATTCACGCATTGCCGAAATAAGATGAGTCGTATCATTTGTTCCGCCCGTTTCAAAACAACTGTGCATTGCGAGCTGTGCCGCGCCGATGTCAATCGTGTTCAGAGATACTCTTGTGTTCGAAATGCTTCCGAGGGTCGAGCCGCCGGGAATATCGCTGCGGTTTGTGTATACCTGATGCGGAATACTGTTTTTATCCAAAATACGTTTAAATATTGCAGCGGAAATTGAATCGGTTGTGTATCGTTGATTGGCATTGTATTTTATCACCACGCCGCCGTTCAAAATTGGGTAGTTTTTGGGGTCAGCTTTCTCGGGACGGTTTGGATGGATTGCGTGCCCGTTATCAGCCGAAAGCATAAAGCTTGATGCCGTAAGCCGCGCATAATCAATATCCGAGCCGTTCAGAGAATGAACGATTCGTATTAATGTGTCGCGCAGGAATGTCGAGCCTGCGCCTTGTTTTGTCGAACTTCCGACCTCCTCATTATCAAAGACGGCGAGAACGGGAACGGCGGTCGTATCGGCTGAATTTATAAAAGCGGTTGTTGCTGCGTATGCGCATTGCAGGTCGTCAATCCTCGGCGCGGAAAAGAATTCGTTGTCCGCGCCCCATATTACACCGCGTTCGTTATTGGATAAGAACAGGTCATAATCAATGATGTCGGTCGGTTTAACCGATAACTTGTCTGCAATCTCGTCAATCAGCCGACCGTTTGACGCCGCACTTCCGCATATCGGCTGCAGGTCGGTTTGAGGATTGAACTTAAAGCCGCTGTTTGTCTCGGAATTCATATGAATGGCGAGGTTCGGAATCAGGCAAAAATCGCGCTCGGTATTAAAAAGTTTGATTTTAACACCGTCGTTGTCCGAGACGACAACTCTTCCCGAAATGGAAAGCGGACGGTCGAGCCAGGTTGAGTATATCATTCCGCCGTACTTTTCGGTATTGAGAGTGCAATATACACCGTTTTGGCTTTCGGATATTGGCTTTAGCTTAAATGACGGTGCATCGCCGTGAGCCGCGCAAATCATAAAGCCGCTCGGGTATGAATTCGGAATGCGAAAAGCGATAACCGATGACATATTGCGAACAATAAAATACTTGCCGCCGCGCTTGATATTATTATCTTTTGTTTCAAAAAGTTCGGTATAACCGTTTTCTCTTAGCTTTTTGCAAATCGCGTTCGCTGTGTGAAAACAGTCGGGACATTCGGAAATAAAATTTATAAGATTTTTTGTGTCGGTTAAATATTTTGATGAGTTATTTTTATTCATTTTTGTTACCTCGTTTTATTTTTAAATAAGGGATTAAAAGTACCGTCATTCAACGTTTTCAGTGAGGAATTGTATCCCGTCACTTAATTTAGTTATAATTATATCACAGCGCATACCGAAATGCAAGTGATAATATTGGGCGTTCCGAGCAATAATATAAATATATGTATAAAAAGATATGTTAAATATCCAAAAAGTCAATTTAATATTACCATTGTAATTTTACGCCGTTTTTGTTATGATTATAAGTGTAAAATAAAATTCAGAGGTGCAAAGAGTTTTGATAGAATATTTTTTAACGGTCGGCGGACAAATATTTATGATGTTTTTGATTGTCCTGACCGGGTTTGTTATGTATAAGACAAAAATGCTGTCCGAAGCGGGAATAAAAGAAATGTCGGTGCTTTTGCTTAAAATTGTCACACCGATAATATTGATGGCACAGTTCCAGCGTGATTTTGATATTGGGCTGTTCGGTGACTGGATTTCAATGCTTATCGCATCGGCAATAACTTTTGTTGTCGCAATCGTATTGTCGATTGTGTTTTTTCCAAAGAGCAAGTCAAGGCCCGAGGAAAAAATGAGTATATTTCTGCCGAACAACGGATTTTTGGCTTTTCCGCTTATGCAGGCTCTGGCGGGGGAATTCGGGATATATCTTGGCTCGACAAGTGTAATAATAATGTCGATTCTGCAATGGACATACGGGTTAAAGCTGCTTTGTCCGCAAGAGAAAATCGATATTAAAAAAATCCTGTTAAACCCCGGTACGATAGGCGTTGCGCTCGGAATGCTGCTTTTTGTTTCGCCTGTTAAGCTGCCGAAATACGTATTCGGCGCGGTGGACGCCGTAAGCTCGCTCAATACGCCGATTGCGATGATTTGCTTGGGCGGAATGCTCGCTCAAACCGATTTAAAATCAGGATTTTTGAATAAAGATTTTTATAAAATATCGCTTGTGAATCTTATAATTATGCCGATAATTATGTTGTTTATCTTTAAGGTTATGCCGCTTGAACCGACGGTCAAGCTCGTTGCGTTCATATGCTCGGTTACGCCTGCCGCGACTTCGGTAAGTATGATGTCACAGCTCTGTAACGGCGATTATCGGTATGGGGCGAACGCGGTTGTCATCAACACCGCTCTGTCGGCAATAACAATGCCGATAATGCTCACGATAGGCAAAATATTTCTCGGATACTGAGCCGTAATAAAAGACCGAACGAAAATCCGTTCGGTCTTTTATAATACTCAATATGGTTGATTAATCCGCCTGTTGTTCATTTGCATGATTGAGAGTATATGCAAAGTTATAGAACATCGTTGCGGTGTCGGCACGTGTCGGTGCAACGTTCGGATAAAGCGCATATTCGTATCCGTTAATCGAGTGTATAAACATAATGTGATTGTTAAAGCACCAGCTCATCGGAACAACCGCATAATCCGAAATATCGCCCTTGTCATTATAATCCGTCTTGGATAAATCCCAGCCGTCCTCAACGGTCATATCAAGTCCGTTACTCTCGGCAAAGCGATAGAATATCGCCGCAACCTGTTCACGCGTTACCATATCATACGGCGAAAATCTATCGCCACCCGTGCCGTTGATAACTCCGTTTGCCGCCGCCCAGTTGACCGCGTTTCTGTACCAATCCTCGCTGATGTCGCTGAAATTATCGGTGTCATCAACAGAGGGAGAGCCTACCAAACGATAGAACATCGTTGCGAACTGTGCGCGTGTGATGTTATCATCGGGTGAGAATGTATCTTCGCCCGTACCGTTCATAATGCCGTTGTCAAGACAGTATTCTATTCCGAAATGGTCGGGGTCGCCGTCCGCGCTCTTTAAGTCTTTAAAGCGTTTAACCGCGCAATTTTCGCCCTTTTCTTCGCATACATATCTGTCGTCCGCCGCCGCGGTCGGTTCGCCCTTGCCGATAACTTCGCCCGTGTCGAGCAGGACGCACTCAAATCCGTTGTCGCGCGCATATTGCTCCGCCGCAGTACCGCTGTAGCACTTGATAACAAGATTTTCGTTTCTTATATCATAATCATCAACATAATCCCAGCCGAAAGCGTGCATATCAATCTGTGTTACACTTTTCGGAATCGTAACCTCGTTTAAGTTGTTACAGCGGAAGAACGCCGCCTGACCGATATGTTCAACACCTTCTTCGATTGTGAGATTCGAAAGGCTTTCGCACCACGAAAACGCGTTGTCGCCGATTTCCTTAACCGTGCCGGGAATCACAACATTATTGAGATTTTCGCACCAATAAAATCCGAGTTTTGAAATGGATTTTAATGTTGACGGGAATTTAACCGATGTAATATCCGACATTTCGAATGCGTCAACGCCCATAAGAGTTGTACCCTCGCGGATTTCAATATCGCCGACAGCTTCCCATTCGTGAACCTGTTTGTTTTCGGTCGGTGCGGAGGGGTCGGGATTGTCAATTTCGGCATAGCCGATTCTGATACCGGCAATCAAGTATTTCCCGTGATACTGAATTCCGTCAACGCGGCTGTTCGGGTCGGCGTCATAAGCCGAACCAAAAAATATTCTCTTGCCCATATATTCGAGGTTTTTCGGCATTGTAATATTTTTTAGCGCCTCACCGCTGATTGCTTCATCTCCTATATATTTTACACTATCGGGGATAACAAGCGTGTCAAGAATATCACCGCAGTTGATTGCGTAATCTTTTATCACTTCGAGACCGTCATTTAAGTTAAGATATTTTAAGTACCGACAGTCAATGGCTCTGTTTCCTATTTCCTTTATCGTAGTCGGAAGCGTGATGCCGGAAATTTTTGTTGCACTTTCACGAAGTGCTCCGTCACCTATCGCCGTAACCGGGTGACCGTCTATTTCGGACGGAATATTAAGTTCAACCGTGAAGTTCGGGTCGGGATCGTGCCAGAATTTCGCCGAATAACTTGTAATCATCGCCGAGCCGTCATCGCGGATAGTATATACAAGCGATTCGAGCGAATCATTTTGTCGATATTCCTCCATATCATCGGTTACAGCAGTTTTGCTCTGTTCGTTCCATTCCATGCCGTAATCCGAATCATAAATGCTCCAAGCGTTCGTAACGGGGGTGTATGCCGACATAAAGAGCATCGTACCGCTCAGTGCCGCACACATAATTTTTTTGATTTTCATAAAACATCTGCCTTTCTGTATAGAAAATAAATTTTGTTTATACATTTTATCATATCCGTACAAAAAAGTAAATCGCATTTCCGTAATTGACACTGCCGAATACGGAAACATTCAAAAATTCTGCGTTTTAGCCAAATATGCAATAATATAATTATGATAAATTAACAGAAAGGCACGGAAAAATTTAAGTGTATAAAGCTTTTCTGTAATTATTTCTGAACTTGCCGGGGGTAATGTTATACGCAGCCTTAAATTGGTTTATAAAGCTGTTGACAGAGGAATATCCTATTTCGAACGAAATGGTAAGAATATCCTTGTCGGTGTGTATCAAAAGGTTTTTGGCATAATTCATCCTGAGCTTTGTAATGAACATCTGGGGCGTGGTGTTATAGCGCATCTTCATAATCCGCCGTATCTGGCGGTCGCTGAACGAGGTCAGCCGCAAAAGCGCGGGCAGACCCTCGCGTATGTTCTCGGGGGTGTTCATCTCGCCGAGAATATCCTCGAATGAGCTTGTGTTATTTTGGGGCTGAATCTTATATACCTTTTTAAAAAGCCCGAAAAACAGAATGCTGAGCAATGCCGAAAAAAGCATATCCTTTGCGGCATTGCGCGATGTTTTAAAGTTCTCGTATGTTGTCATAAATGCCTCAAAATCAGTTTCGCAAAGCGAAACAACGCCGCTTGTTTCAAACGAAAAATAGTATTTAAGCTTGCCCTCGCCGATATAAGTGAAACGGTTGAGTAAGTCCTCGGTCAGGCATAGAGTGAGAACGGTCGGGGTTTCTTTTGTAACATAATCAAAGCCGTGCGACTCGCCCGGCTTGATAAAAACCACGTCGCCTTTTTGCATATATATGGTCTTTCCGCAGATATAATGCTTAAAACTTCCGTCCAAAAGAATGAACATCTCATAAAAATCATGAGCGTGCAAACTCGGGTAATGAACAACGATTTTTTCGTCTTTAAGTCTGTATTCATACGGAAAGAGTTCGTCCGATTGTTTTAATAACAGGGTTTGCATAAAATACATCACCGTCCTTTGATTTTCATTATATCATCTTTAAACGCCAAAAGCAAGAGTTTGTTTATAAAACGGCAAAATTTACTGATTTTGGAATATATCTTCAAAATATAATTCTATGCTAATGGCTCGTTAATTTTAATGCATAAGATGTCCGAAAATTGTGATTTTATGTCCGTGATTTGATAGAAAGTTTTTTTGTTGGTAAGTTATAATACAAAAAGCGGAGGAAAACACAAATTTGATTGACATAAAAATGCGAAAGGAAATGTTTTGAGCATATGAAAAAATATGATACTGCGGCGATAATCTGGCCGTCATATACACCCGATGAAGGTCGGACAAAAATCTTTTGGGAGCAAGGTGAGGGAGAGTGGCAGACGGTTAAATCCGCCACGCGTGAAAAAGACGGCGAGAACTGGCCACGGCGACCTCTTTGGGGCTATGTGAACGAGGGCGACCCGTATGTTATGGAATCACAGATAGAGGCGGCGACCGACCACGGAATAAACGTGTTTATCTATGATTGGTACTGGTATGACGGACGGCCTTTTTTGGAGAACTGTTTGAATAACGGCTTTTTAAAAGCAAAGAATAACGAAAAGATGAAGTTTTATCTTATGTGGGCGAACCACGATGCGACATATTTGTGGGATGTGCGCAACTCGGACGATTTGACCGTTCCCGTATGGCGCGGCGCACAGCCGAGAGATGAGTTTGAAAAGATAGCAAAGCGCTTGACTGAAAAATATTTTACACTGCCAAATTATTATAAGATTGACAACAAGCCAGTTTTTATGCTTTATGATATAGAAAACCTCGTTGAGGGTCTCGGCGGATTTGATGAAACAAAAGCCGCGCTTGCTTGGTTTGACGATTATGTAAAAGCCTTTGGGTTTGACGGAATGCACTTTCAGCACGTAAAGTTCGGCGAATACCTTTCAAAGCTTTGTAAGTCGGACGGTCGGGATATGACCGTGACCGAGGCTCTGAAAGAGCTTGGATACAGCAGTATGAGTCATTATCAGTTCGCGCATTTTATGCCGATGAGCGATATGGATTATCCGACGGCGATTGAAAATATGAAAAAGGAATGGGAAGAATGTTCAAAGGGCGAACTCATATACTTTCCGCACGTTTCGCTGGGGTGGGATGCAAACCCGAGGTTTAAGAAATACGATCCGAATGTTTTAAAGGACAACACGCCAGAAAATGTCGAAAAGGCGTTCAGACTTGCACGGGAATACGCGGATAAGCACAGCGAAAATCCGCCGCTCATAATAATCAACAGTTGGAACGAATGGACAGAGGGCAGCTATTTTGAACCTGACGACAAATACGGTTACGGATATTTAGAGGCGGCAAAGCGAGTTTTTAAATAAGGCGAAATAAAATTAAATGGGTACCCCTTTAAAGTATGTGTACATACTTTAAAGAACATCTTGTAAAAGTTTTGAATCGATAAGGAGGACAAACAATGGTAAAAAAAGTCAGTAAAATTTTTGCTTTGGCAATGGTATTTATACAGATTCTAATCTTAATGCCGAACATCTTTGCCGCAATAGGCGACAGCGCAAGCGTTACATTGGGACAGCCCGACCGAGCCGTTAATCTAACGCTTTCCGACCCAATGACCGTGGTCGAGCGTCTCGGGCGAATGGGACGAAAGTCGGATATAGCGACGAATTGTATATACTTTTATGTCAATGTCAATGACGCGCTTATGTATGACCTGCCTAACAGCACGCCCGTTGAGGTCACGGTTGAGTATTATGATGAGGGCGAAGGCAGCTTTGAACTTGACTATGACTCATACAACCCGTGGTCAGCAAACGGAGTATGGGGAAATGCCGAGGCGGTTCAGCTTGGAAACACAAAAACGTGGAAGTCTTATACATACTATCTCGAAGATATGAAAATGGCGAACAGATGTATGGGTTATGATTTTAGAATAGGTGTATGGGGCAACGGAATGGGTTGGTCAAAGGCGGATGTAATATTCGGAAAGATAGAGGTTAAACGCGTTGACTATAAAAGCCTTGTCACACAAGAGCGGCTTAAATCAGCGAATTACGGCAATATTTTTTCAATGGACGATGAACTTAAACTGAATGTTGCCTGTACGAACAAAACCGACCGAGAGATTGTTGCCGACGGCGAAAGCGAAGTTTATGACGAAAACGGAACACAAGTGTGGAGCGGCAAGTTCGGCGATGAGTTCGCCGCGAACGAGCACAAGACCCTCGAATTCGAACCGAAGTTTGATAAAAAGTACGGTATCTATAACGTAAAAAATCGGATTACTACCTATTATAAAGATAGCCCCGATAAAAAGTATGTAAGCGAGGGTGAACATCAGATTTCGATTGCGTATAAAGTTGCCGATGAGGACGCGAACCCGATATACGGCGCGAACCAACAGGTTATCGCATTGCACCGCGGTGACCCGAAAGAGACGGCAACACAGATGCGCCAATCAGGTATGTCATATGTCCGAGACTATGTTCCGTGGAGCTGGGTCGAAAAGGAAAAAGGAAAGTATCAAATCCCCGATGAAAATTGGGAGCAAATTAAAGCATATAAAGAGGGCGGAATAAAGCCGCTTATGATGCTCGGCTTTACCAACAGATATTATGATAACGACAAGACACCGGTTTCGGACGATGCGATACAAGGCTATGCGAACTATGCGGCGTTTATGGCAAAAGAGCTTAAAGATTATACCAACATTTTTGAGATATGGAACGAATGGAACGGCGGTGAGGACTTTAATCCGAGCCAAGCACCGCCCGAGGATTATGCAAGACTTATAAAGGCTGCGTATAAGGCAATAAAAGCGGCGAATCCCGAGGCGATTGTTCTGGGTCTGTCGACTTCGGGTCTTGATGCAGAGTGGGCAGAAAGAGTTTTCGCAGTAGGCGGCCTTGATTATATGGACGGTCTTGCTCTGCATCCGTATATGTGGACACCCGGAACGTTCGACTGGCAAAAGCTTATCGATTATTCCGAGACGATGAAAGAGATGATGAGAAAATACGGCGGCGAAAAGCCGATATGGTTCACCGAATTGGGATTTTCAAGCTCATCGGGAAGGTATAGCGTTGAGGAACAGGCGTATAACTCGGTTATGCTATATGCCCTTATGAATTCAAATAAGGTTGCCGATGGTTTGACTCAATACGTTTTTTATAACAGGTGGGATAAAGACGAGGTTGAGCATAACTGGGGATTCTTAAACTGGAATGATGACCCCGATAACCCGAGTACGGCGAAACCGGCATATCTCGCCGCGTGTGCGATGAATAACTTTGTCGGTAAGGGTGTTGCCGATTATAAAGAGTTCATCCGAACCGATACAAAGTATCGTGCGTTTAAGTTTTATAACAATAAGATGAACAAAGATGTTATACTTATAAATTCGGATGATACCGAGGCGTATCTCTCATATGACTTGGGATGTGATGCGGTTGATGTCTATGACGCATACGGAAATAAGATTGACACACTATCATCGGGCGACGGTATCTATACATTCAATATGACCCAAGAGCCAAAGTATGTTATAGGTAACTTTAACAAGTTCAGCCTTGCCGAGGGTTATGCCCCCAAGATCCAAGCAGGCATAACGGAAACAGAGTCGGCGTCGGACGATGTTATTTCGTTTGAATACAAAAACAATACCGGTATTGATGATAAAAATCTGCATATAAAGGCGGAACTTCCCGAATGTATAAGCGTTAATGAAAACAACGGCTTTTCGGATAATTCGGCGGAGTTAAAGCTTTATACTTTGCCGAAAGCAGCGGGCAAGCTTGTGTACAAAATAAGCGTTGTTGACGATAACGGAAACGTGTATTACAGCGAAAAGCACAAGATAAAAATCGTTGACCCGATAAAACTTGATTTTGCCGCGGAAAAGGCAGTCGAAACAAGCGACACCCATTGGCGTGTAAGGGTCAATATCATCAACACAAGTAACACAAACACGGTCGGCGGAACTTTGACGGTTACAAAGCCGAGTGAAGAGGCGGAGTTTATCGCACCGCGAACGTTCTCTAACTTAAAGGCGCGAGAGACAACGACATTGCTTTTGAACCTTCCGCCGAGAGTGACGAAACAGACGTTTGATTTAGAACTTAAAGTCACGCTCGATAACGGGAACGAATATACCTACAGCGGTCGGCTCGATTTCGGAAGTTCTGCATATGCCGAAAAAAAGCCGACAATTGACGGCGTAGTATCAACGGATGAATGGTTAGGAAGCTGGGTCGGAGCGGATAATATAAAAGATGTCAGAGAAATAATAGACTGGCGCGGACCCGAGGACTTGTCGTTCAGTGGTATATCGATGTGGGATGAGGATTATTTTTATCTGTTGTCGATTGTGACGGATGATATATATTCTCTCGACTATTCGCCGAAAGAGCCGCACTATATGTATCGCGGCGACAATATCCAGTTCGGTCTGTCGGATAAGGTTGATATAGATTCGGCGCGTGTCCGTGACTTTACGGAGTTCGGCGTTGCCGAAGTGCCGAATTACGGCAGTCTTGTCTATCGGTACAAGTCGCTTTATAACCTGCCGACTGCACAGATTGTAAGCAATGCCGAGGCGGCGGTTAAGCGATATGACACATACACGGTGTTTGAATGTAAGATACCGTGGTCAGAGATTTTCCAAGAGGGATTTGTGCCAAAGAGCGGACAGGTTTTGAGATTTTCGCTTATGGCGAATGACAATGACGGAAACAGCCGCCGAGGCTGGATTGAATACACATCGGGAATAGGCGCGGAAAAGCTCGTGACCGATTTCGGTTCGTTGGTTCTTTCGAAATAAAACAAAAAACAATAAATTTAAATTATAAAACGGAGGTTTAAAGAAATGAAATTCACAAACGGATTTAAACGGTTCACAAAAAAGATGAGCGCGGTATTGGCGGCGGCTTTGTCTGTATCGGCAATCACAGTGCCACAGGTCTTTGCGGCAAAGGTTAATAATATGCCCGAAAGTTATACCTGGCAAAACGGAGTGTACGAAAATTTTGAAAACATTGCGGATGTTGCCGGTTTGAGCAACAGCAACGGGTTCGCAATTCAATCGGACAAAGATAAAACACCACAGTTTATGACGGTAGCAAATACCGATGACGAACACAAAAAAGCAATCGGACTTATGGATGTTGACCCGAACGCTACAGTTAAATTATCGCCCGGATTCCAGTATACATTGCCCGCAAAAGTTACAAGCGGTGAGGTTAAAATATCGTTCTCGCTTAAATCACAGCAATTGAGCGAAATTCCGATATATTTGCTTGCTGATGATAGCAATGCACAGCAGATACTGGATTTTGTGAACGGATCTAAATATCTATTATTAGGAACAGACTTTAACTATATAAAGGATAAGTGGATTGATGTAACAATTGTTGCTAATTTGGATACCGGATTGTTTGACATAACTCTTTCGGGTGAAGGCTTAGGTAACGGAGATACAGATAAAACGAAATGGATTCAGCGTAGGAATAAAGAACTGAATATTGACAGTATATATGGAATACAGTTCCGTTCGTGGTATAAGAACGGTACGGGTGCGACATACACCTATTTTGATAATATTAAAATAGCGACAAAGCAGTATATCGAAACAGATTTTGCATATGTAAAAGAGGATTTTTCAGGAGCGGATAGTTTAAATGAAATTTTTGCCGACAGTTGGAAATGGCATTGGGCTGATTACAATATTGACGCAGAAATTGTCAATGCCGATTCATCACACGGTAACGCAGTTAATCTTCTCAATTACAATGCCGAGCTTTATAGGGCGGTTAAAGATAAAAACGGAAACAGCTTAACATCGGGTAAATACGAAGCTAATTTTTCGGTTTATCCCAAAGATGATAAAACTAAAATTCTTGTTAAGATGAACAAAACAATATTATGCTATTTTGATGAAAATAACGGATTGGGAAGAGACCAAGACAAAGCAGGGGAAGTATCATATGAAAAAGGAAAATGGTATGATGTAAATGTGGTAATGGATGTTGACAATAAGAATGGCACGATAACGGTAACACAGGGTGAAACGGTTGTATGGACAAAAGAGTTTACTTTTACAGATACAGAGCTCAATGAATTTAGAGTCAGCAATCAATCTGCAAGCGCAGCTTTTTATATTGACGATATTATCATCAAAGATGCTCCGACGACAAAACCAAAAAAAGTTTTGATTGACGAAAACTTTGATAATATGACGGAATTTTCCGATGGTTGGGAACACAGCGGCGCATCAACATTGGTTGATAACGGTGAATATGGAAAGTCGGTAAAACTCGATGCCAAAAGTGCCAGTGCATACATAAGAAAGTCGTTTGAATCTGCAAGTGGTAAAATCAAAATATCGTTTCTTTTAAATGCGACAAATTATAATTTCTATGTGACGGTTTTAAACAAAGATATATCTGGGGCATCGGCAAATCAAATGTTAATGTGGGTAGACCAAAACAGACAAGTTCACAGTAATTCTAGTTCGGCTTCCACCTATGGAACAATGGATATAAATGTAAATTATAACATGGAGTTCGAAATAGATACCGATAACAAACAATATCAAATGACGTTGACAAAGGTTGGTGATGTCGAAGCATCTGTAGTACGTACGGTAACAAGCAAAGATATACCCGGATATGAAAGTTTGAGTGAGTTGACCGGTATAGAAATAGGTATGTGGAAAGATGACATTAAGCCGACGTGCTTAATCGATAATGTCAAAGTTGAACGCATAGTAACAGCCCCCGTTCTTTCGGCAGAGACTGTAACGATTAAAGATTATAATGAAAACGTAATAGCCGACACAGCCAAAGTTACACCGGCAATATCGGAAATTGTTCTTGATTTCGGAACACAAATGAATGAGGACACCTTGGACGGTGCAATCACTCTTGCCGATTCGGATAATAATGCGGTTGCGTTTGACTATGCCCTGTCGTCTGACGGAAAGACGGTGACGATAACTCCGACAGCTTATCTCAAAGGCGGAAAGACGTATTCGTTAAGCGTGGCAAAGACGGTTGCGAACGTTTATGATATGACAATGGATGCTGCGTTTAATATGCACTTTGAAACCGCGGCGGATTTCGCAAAGGCAGAGCTTACAACCCTTCCGAAACTTTCGGATATTACAACGGGTTCAACCGTGGCAATCGGCGGCAACTTTATTAACTGTACCGATTCGGCTAAAAACCTTGTTTGGGTTGTTGCGTACTTCTCGGGTAACAGACTCGTATATGCCGATGCAAGCAAAGAGACGCCTATTTCAGCGGTATACGGAAAAGCCACACTTGGACAGACCTATACCGCGCCCGATATGACAGGCGTTGACAGAGTTGAGGTTTATCTCTGGAACGGAATGACAACAATGATTCCATTCGCCGATGCAACCCCGATTCAATAAATGTGATAAACATCTCTCGGGCGGTCTCCGCTATCGCCGGGGTCGCCCGAATGTACGAACAAATATCGATAAATGATATGAAATAACGGAAACGGCAAATCAAAATAATTTTAATGAATAATCGCCGTCCCCTGTTCCGCCGTGCCTACCACGGCGGCGATGAAAAAATTATTTTGATTTTGATATGGATAACAAATGGGATGTATGCGGAATAATCGCGTGATTTGATTAATATCTCACGGGATGTCGAGGTCGCAGATTGCCGGTGGCAATCGTTTTGCGATTTGACCGAGTCGGCAGACGAGAGCCATCCCCTACAACCAAACGGAATGTATGGCAATAATTGTAGGGGGCGGCGTCCCCGACGCCCCGACCACACCAACGAATATCGATAAATTATATATTCTAAACCTTCCCATGACCGGAGATTTAAAAGGAGAACCTTAAAATGATACAAACCAAATCGGGATTTAAAATTAAATCATTACTTTTTATATTCGTGTTTATAACACAAATGCTTTCATTTAAATATGCATTTGCGGCACGGAATTTCAGCGATGATTGCCTGAATGTATCGGCGGTCGGCGCGGCGGCATATGAAATAGGGATATGCCGCCCTGCGGCCGTTGCGGTCGAGATAACCAATCCGTATGATTTTGCCAAACAAGCAGAGGTAACGTGCGAAATATCCGACCTTTCCGATAACAATGTATTATACACCAAGACGTGTGAGTATGCGATTTCGCCGAACACTAAGATTTTGAGGATAATCCAAACGGATTATGCTGCATACGGAACATTTAACATATCCGTCACCGTAAAATGCAATGATATAAGCGTTTCAAAATCAACGGTGTATTCAAATGTCGTGTCCGTGAATAAAAAAGCCGATTTTATAGGGCTTTCCACACATTTTGCATTTCAAAACAGAGAAAAACCGAGTATGTCTTTTCCTCAAATAAACGCGAGCGGCGTGGGTTGGATAAGAGACGAGTTTTACTGGCGTTCAGGTGATACTTCGTCCGGATATAAAGTTCCCGATTACGTCCGTGAATATATTCAATACGCCAAAGACAACAATCTCAAAATTTTAATGGTACTCGATGATGCAAACAGCATACTCCCGCGGACGGACGCGGAGGTCGAAAAGTTTGCGAAATTCTGCGGCTTTGCGGCAGAAGAGCTTAAAGATGATGTTGACGCGTTTGAAATATGGAACGAACCGAACCTTTCGCGCATCGGAGATAACGGCGCAACGGGCGAGCAGTATACAAAAATCTTAAAGGCGGCATATAGTGCCGTAAAGGCGGCAAACCCGAAAGCGACCGTTGTCGGCGGTGCGCTCACGGCGATGAATTATCCGACGACCGATGCCGGTATATCGGGAATATGCAAAACAGGGGAGGAGTTTTTGACAGAGATGATGACTGCCGGTGCGGCGGAGTATATGGATGCATTCAGCTTCCACCCCTATACATTCGGGGTATATTATTATCCTGATGAAACAAACAAGATGACCTTAATGCAAAATGTGAATAAAGTAAAGAGTATATTGGGGTCAAACGTTCCGATTTGGTTCAGCGAGTGCGGATATTCAAACAATACCTTTTTGACCGAAGCCGACCAGGCGATTGCGCTTACGCGTATCGCAGCACAGGTTAAATACGAGCCGCAAGTCGAGCGTATGATTGTTTATAACTATCGCGAAAAGGGTACGGATGTGAATGATGCCGAGCATAACTGGGGCATTGTGGGAATCGACCACACGCCCAAACAGGCATATGCGGCGATTGCAAACATAAACGCCCTGCTCGGTTCGTCAGAGCCGTTTTACAAGTTTGACAATTCGGGTGCGAAATTTAAGGCATACGGATTCAACGGCACGGACGGCAAAAAAGTTTATGCGATTTGGGCCCACCGCAACAGAATGGAATATAATTCGCCCTCAACAGCGGTGCTGACCGCCGTATCGAACAGCGGCGCGGCAACCGCAACCCAAGATTCCATATCAATCGGTGTACCCGATGATATGGAGCTAACGCTTTCGGATATGTACGGAAACACGCTAAAGACCTTGAATATCGGCGAGAGCTACACAGTGACATACGAACCCGTATATGCGATTTTGCATTATAAAAACAGGACGGTTAAAACGGACGGAAACACGGTCAGGGTTTACGGTGTGACCGAGCCGAACAGAGATGTGACGATGAGGGTGTATGAAAGCATATCCGTATTCGGAAAGACGGAGTATATCGGACAGAAAAAATCCGACGCATACGGAATATACTCGTTTGAATTCGAGACGGACGAAACCAAAGCGTATACTATGCTGATAAACGATTCATCATCAGCGTTCGAATCGGGTTTAGGCTCGGGCGGCGATGAATTTGAGATTGCTTGTACACTCTATGATACATCGGGAAATGAAATTAAAGAGAAAAAAGATTTATATAATGCCGACAAAATAAAAATCAGGACTGAAATTACACCGAAAAACGGTTCAAGCACCGCGCCCGAATTATACGGCGGCGTGTATGTCGGCGACAGGCTGTGCTGTTCGAACGTTGCCGAGCCGAGATTCGGCGCGGACGGAAAGTACACAGCCGAAACAACGCTTGACATTATCGGTGAGAGCAACAAAATCAGACTTATGTTCTGGCAGAGCGATATGCGCCCCGTGCGCGAGAGCCTGAGTATAGAAAAATAAGGATTATGTATTGAATAAATTACAATATCGGAGGAAATTCATAATGAAACACATATTTACGCGTTTTTTAACAGCAGGTCTGATAACAGCGGCAGCTCTGACGGCAAACGCCGCCGCTGTTACATATCGGACGGACTATGACTATACAAATGCAAATTTAAAAATCCGCGGTTCGCTCGGCGAGACGGCTGTGAGTGATGATGTTTCGCTTATAATAATTAAGCCGAACGCGTCGTTGGACATACTCAATGATATAAATAACCGCAGCAATGCAATTTTGTATTGCCGACAGATAAAGGCAACGGACGGCAGCTTTCTTTTTGATATAGACTATCAAAGCGAAACGGGCGTTTGTGACGCGATTCTTACCGCCAACGGCGGCGATGACAAGGAGGAGTTTAAAATTACGGTTGTTTCACCCGAGGATTTCAAAAATGCGGTGTTGTATTTGAATGCGGCGGCGAAAGTGTCCGATGAAGAATTTATAAAAACAATAAATGATTATAAACTCGCTCTCGGTTTTGACTTTGCGCCCGATGAAAGCATTGATTTTGATTCGGCGATGAAAAAGTTCAGAAAATATGTTATGTCTAATCCGCTCAATACCGAAAAATCGGATGAGAACATTCGTCTGTTTAACACATTTGAGATTATTCAGGGAATCAGCCAAAAGACAATATCGGATATTGGAAAGTATATGGAAAAAATAAATATCGATGAGGATATTTACAACGATTACCAAAAGGCGGCAGGCACAGCGGCGCGCCGCGAATACTTTTCGTCAAAGGTTTTAAACGGAAAAATCGACGGTATTGACGATTTGACGAATCAAATCAAGCTGGGCTTGGTTTTCACGCAAATCCGATATGCCGACGGTTATGAACAGGCGGTGAATATTTTAGACAAATACGAATCCGTTGTCGGCATAAACGAGAGTATTGATTCATATGCGGTCAAGAAAATATGCGGAACGGATTTCAATTCCGCAGAGGAATTGGTTGCGGCTTATAAAAAGTATAAGAATACCGATAATTCATCATCCGGCGGAACGGGCGGCGGCAGCGGCAGCGGCGGAACGGGCAAAACAAACACAAGCCTGAACGGAAGCTATCAGATGCCGAGCGAGACGATACCCGACAAAGAGCCGGTGAAACCCGTCTTTGATGATATAGAGGGTATAGACTGGGCATACGAGGCGATTTCGGCGCTCAACGATTTGGGAATAATCAACGGAACGGGCGAAAATCGTTTTGAACCGAACAGGAATGTTCTCAGAGAGGAATTTGCAAAGATAATCGTGTACGCGATGCAGTTAGATAACGAAAGTTCGAATTCGAATGTGTTCAATGACGCGAGCGAGAATGACTGGTTTGTTAAATTTATTAATATCGCGGCGGACAACGGACTTTTACAAGGTACGGGCGGCGGAAAATTCGGTGTTGGCAATAATATCACGCGTCAGGATTTGGCGGTTATATTATTTAACGGAATACGAAAGAATCATACGCCCGAGAGCGCGGACACGGATATTAACAGCGTTCCGTTTGAGGACAAAGGCGATATTTCGGATTATGCAAAAGAGGCGGTTGCGTTCTTGTATAACAAAGGAATCATAAACGGTGTATCGGAAAGCGAGTTTGCGCCGCTTGCATCGGCAACCCGTGCGGAAACGGCAAAAATGGTTTGGCGTGCGCTCGAATATTTGAGATAACAGTGAACGGAGGAGTAATGATTATGAATAAAAAGAATTGTTTTAAAAAGATAATAAGCCTGACGCTTGCTCTGTTTGTGTTATTTAATATGAGTTTTGCGTTTTCCGCGGACAATAAAGACACCGCTGCGGACAGTGAAATAACCGAGATAATGGATGTGCTGAGGTTGCTCGGTATTATTCCCGACTATTATGATTACAACGCCGATTTTAACGGAAAGGCGTCAAGAGCTGATTTTTCGGACGCGGTTTATAAGATTATGAACACGGGCGCATACAGCACCGAAACCTTGTATTATTATGACGTGCCGAAAACGCATTGGGCGTTTGACGCAATAAGCTATCTGACCGAGCGCAAGATTATAGGCGGTTCTTCGGATAAGTTATTTGAACCCGACGCGTATATAAAACAGACCGAGGCGTACAAGATTTTGATTACGGCGATGGGTTACGGCGAGTATGCGGAAAACAACGGCGGCTATCCGAGCGGATATATCAAGGCGGCAAGTATGACAAAAATTTCATTGGGAATACCCTCAAAGACGGATGTGACAAGACGTGATATGTTTGTTATGCTCTATAACGCAATGCTCACAAATATTATGGAATCCGACAGCTATACTGTGGACGGCAACACGTACAGGGTCAACAAGGACGAAACGTTTTTGTCGATAAATCAAGGCATTTATTATAACACGGGCGTTTTGACGGCGGCAGAGCAAATGGGTATAAAGAATATCATTCCGACCGAAGATGATGAGGTTATTATTGACGACAAGCAATATAAGTCGGATATTAATTTAGCGGATTTTTTGGGTGAGAATATTGAGGTTTTATACCGATATGACAGAACAAATGACGAAAAGAGAATAATCCGGGCAAAGAAAAGCGGAGTGACCGAAAGCCTTAGTATAAATGCCGAAAAGGATACTTCGTTTGATTCCGATAGCTATACTCTTAAATATATCGATGAAAACGATAAATCAAAGACCGTTCAAATAAGCCGAAGTGCGACATTTGTTTATAACGGCAGAGAGATAGGCGATAATATTTCAAAGGCGTTATCCGATGTTTATGCGGATATAAAGCTTATAAAAAACGATGCTCAATACGATGTTGTTATAATTAAAGAATATTTCAATATTGTTGCCGATATTATAGACACGGACAGCAAAACTATATATGATAAAGTCAATCCGTCAAAAAATATCAGCCTTGACGAAGATAAGTACGATAAGCTGAATATTTGGAAATCAGACACACAGACGGCGGATTTTGAGGATATAACAAAAGGAAATATAATCAGCGCGTATATTTCAAAAGACGGAACGTATGCCGATGTCTACATAAGCGGAAAGACGGCCGAGGGTACAGTTTCGCAAATCAGCACCGAGGGCGGCGACACATATTTGTATATCGAAAATATCGGCTATAAATGCATAGACCAAAGCTTGGTTTCAACAGTTAAAGCCGGGGATAAGGCTATTCTCTATCTCGACCGAAAGAATCATATCGCATACGCCGATGTCCCGATGTCGGGTTCGTTCGCGGCGTACTTGATTAACTCGGTGATAAGCGATGATTTTTCGCCGAAGCTTAAAGTGAAATATTTAAAAGAGGACGGAAAGATTGAATATGCCGATTTTGCCGAAAAGGCAAAGGTTGACGGCGTTACATATAAGACCGCGGCAGAGATAATGAAGGCTTTGACATCGGACGGCAGCGCCAAATCGCGGCTTATGCTCTGTAAAACCGATTCCGAAGGAAACATAAAAGAGGCTGATACATCGACCCGAGACAGCAGATACGAGGGCGAGAACACTTTGCAGACAGAGGTTGGATATAAGACAAGCCAGAGATATAAATCATCGGGATTGATAGGCGCACTTATCAATATGGACTCGAACACAAAGGTTTTTTGTATTCCGTCAAAGGGAGATGTCTCGAATGACGATGAAAAAGATTTTGCGGTTTTGGGATATAACGCGATTGACAATGATACGTTTTTGAATGCCGAAAGCTATAAGACAACCGAGGACGGCGGAATGGCGAAATATGTTTGTATCTATAATTATAATATGAACAGGTTTAAGTCGGCGACTCTGCCCGTTTTGGTGTCGGATGTATCGGACGCGTTAAATTCAAACGGACAATCCGTTAAATGCCTGAACGGCTATCAGGACGGTAATGCGGTGAGCTTTAAAGCGGAAGAAGATTTTGATATTGATTCGGTCGGAATAACATCGGGCTGTTTCGTGCGCGTTGCCTTGAACTCGGATAACGAAATAACGCAGGCACGGGTTTTGTATGACCCGTCAAAGACGGACGGAAAAACATCGTCAAGTGATATAAATAACGATTACCGGACGGTTGTAGGTTATGCCAACTGTATTGCCGATGGCGTAATGTACATCGGCGAAAACAGCGGCGGAGAGAAAACTCTCGGAATTAAAACCTCGGGTCTGTCAGTGCTTGTATATGACAGCACTCAACGCGAAAAAGTAAAAACGGGCACGGTCAACGAGGCAAAAACATATAAGAATTATGCCGATGATTGTTCGAAAGTTGTTTTGCTGACGCGTTTTATGGCTCCTGCGGTACTGGTTATATATAAATAAAGGACGCGAAGAATATGGACAGCATAAATGTTACCGATGAATATAAGATTCCGACTATAATGGGGTGGAGCGCAGACGTTTATCTTGCGGCAGAGGATTATTTGAATAATTGAGTTAAGCATAAAAATATCCACGATGCGGGCATTGCCGCATCGTGGATATTTTATTATTATCTAAAACTTCATTTTTTCTATACGCTCCAACGCTTCAACACAGCGGTCATTATCACCGAATCCCGAAAGACGGAAGAATCCTTCGCCGTTTTCGCCGAATCCCGCGCCCGGTGTGCCGATTATGTTGCACTTGTTAAGCAAGAGGTCAAAGAAGTCCCAGCTTTTCATACCGTTGGGGCATTTGAGCCATACATAAGGGCTGTTCTTGCCGCCGAAATACTTGATTCCGATTTTATCAAAGGTCTTTGTCATATTTTCGGTATTGCGTCTGTAATAGTTAATATTTTCGCAAAGTTGTTTATAGCCCTCGTCCGAAAAAGCGGCAGCAGCGGCTCTTTGTACAACATAAGAAACACCGTTAAACTTTGTTGACTGGCGGCGCTTCCACAAATCCAAAAGTTTTACACCGTCGGATTCAAGTTCGGTCGGGATAACAGTATATCCGCATCTTACACCGGTAAAGCCTGCTGTTTTTGAAAAAGAACAAAGCTCAATTGCGCACTGTCTTGCGCCGTCTATTTCGAAAATGCTCCTCGGGCATTCGGAGTCTGAGATGAACATTTCATATGCGGCGTCATAGAGAATGACCGCATTGTTCTTTATTGCAAAATCAACCCAAACTTTGAGCTGTTCTCTCGTATATGCCGCGCCTGTCGGGTTGTTGGGCGAACAGATATATATTAAATCAGCCGCATCGGCATCGGTCGGTAGAGGAAGATATGCGTTTTCTTCGGTCGCATTGATAAACTTAATTTTTCTTCCCGTCATTATGTTTGTGTCGAGGTATACGGGGTATACCGGGTCGGGAATCAAAACGGTTGTGTCGGTATCGAATATATCGAGAATGTTGGCAACGTCCTCTTTTGCGCCGCAGGTAACAATAATTTCGTTTTCGTCAATATCGATGCCTATATGTTTTTTATAGTGGTTCGATATTGCGGATAATAAAAAGTCCTCGCCATAGCTTGACGGATAGCCGTGAAACGTGTCGATGTTACCCATTTCTTTTGCCGCATCGGTCATAGCGTTCGCTGCCGCCTTGCATATCGGCAAGGTTACGTCACCGATACCCATTTTAATAATATCCGCATCGGGGTGCGCCTCTTTATACTGCGCCGTTTTTTCGGCTATGTTTTTAAAAAGATAAGACGGTTTTAAGTTTAAATAGTTTTTGTTGATTTTCATAATTAATCTCCTTCGTTTTTATGATTTGCTTTTGGTTTAACAAGGGACTGAAAGTCCCATCGCTTAATATAGTTATAATTCGGGAATGTCAACCGTTCCGCAAAAGGCGGTTACGGCTTCGCCGGTCATAATTATCCTGTCGTTTGTACAGTTTATAACAAGGTCACCACCGCGCAGCTTAACCGTTATATCCGTGCCGTAATCGCAAAGCTTGTTTGCGCACGCCGCCGCAACGGTCGCGCACGCACCCGTGCCGCAGGCGAAAGTTTCGCCGCTGCCGCGTTCCCAGACGCGCATTTCAAAACGAGTATCATCAACCTTGTGAACAAATTCAACGTTGACCTGTTCGGGAAAGAATGGGTCGGTCTCAATCGGTGAACCCTCTGACTTTATATCAAAATCCCAAAGCGGAAAATCATCGGGAACAAATATAACACAATGGGGGTTGCCCATACTCACACAAGTGATATTGTGTTCCTTGCCGCCGACAACAACCGTCTTGTTTATGATTGGCTCATCGCTATCGGACTTGACAGGGATAAGAGAGGGAGTGAATTCGGCTTTTCCCATATTGACGGATGCGCCGACAACAGAGTCGTTTTCGATAAACAGCTGAATTTCTTTTATGCCCGAGAGGGTTTCGATTTTAAGCGGATTCTTTTTACTGATTCCGTTGTCGTATACAAATTTGGCAACACAGCGCACGCCGTTGCCGCACATTTTGCCCTCGCTTCCGTCAGCGTTGAACATACGCATCTTCGCGTCCGCACAATCGGAAGGACAAACCATTATCATTCCGTCACCGCCGATTGAAAAGTGCCTGTCCGACACGATTTCGGATAGTTTGTTCGGGTTTGAAATTTTATTTTTGAATGCGTCAACATACACATAATCATTGCCGCAGCCATGCATTTTTATAAAGTCAAGTTTCATCGAAATGACCGCCTTTCAAACGTAAATTTTCATTGGAATATAATAATATTATACATTTAAACGCAAATGATGTCAAGTGATTGCCAAAAAGACCGCGACTATTTTTTGAATGTGTATCGTATCGTTTTAGTGTAAAAATAACAAAAATCGTTTGATGTGTCAAACCAAAGAGAAAGAGAAAGTAAAATTAAAAGGGCGACCACTCTTGGCCGCCCGAGTTGTTTTTTATATCGAAACGGCTCAAAGCCGTTAATTGTTATGCTGTCCGATGAGATCAAACGCCGCTTTCGCCATAGTTCGAAAGAACACGCGCGGACGGGTCATCAACATCACAGCCTTCCCACGATTTGTTGGGCATCCAAAAATCAACAACCATTTCCGCCTGTCCCGGATAATACTTTTCGAATATTTCGCGATAGAGTAAAGACTCTTTTGTGAACGGCTGTGCATGAGTGTATTTCTGACGCTTTTCTTCGAATTCGGCATCTGTATAATACTTTTCGGCATAATCTTTGAGATACCATACCATTGAATGACCCACCGCATCGGAGAACGCCGCTTTTTCACGATACAAAATATCGTGCGGAAGATAGTCGCCCTCGAACGCGCGGCGTAACAAATATTTGCCCTTGCCGTATGTGTTGAGCTTCTTTTCGGGGTCTATCGACATAACATATTCGACAAAATCAAGGTCGCCAAACGGAACACGCGCCTCGAGAGAGTTTACCGAGATACATCTGTCGGCACGCAAAACATCATACATATGCAATTCGCGCACTCGCTTTTGAGATTCTTTTTGGAATTCCTCGGCGGACGGTGCAAAGTCTGTATATTTATAACCGAAAAGCTCATCGGAAATTTCGCCCGTTAAAAGAACCTTTATATCCGTTTTTTCGTGAATGTATTTACAAAGCAGATACATTCCCATACTTGCGCGGATTGTCGTTATATCGAATGTACCCAAAAGTTCGATTACGCTGTCGAGAGACGACAAAACATCGTCTTTGGTAATAATAACTTCGGTATGTTCGCTTTTGATGTAATCGGCAACCTGTTTGGCATACTTTAAGTCTATCGCGTCCTCGCTCATACCGATTGCGAATGTACGGATAGGCTTGTCGCTTTGGCGTGCGGCAATGGCACATACAAGTGACGAATCAAGTCCGCCCGAGAGTAGATACCCAACCTTTGCGTCGGCAACCAAACGCTTTTCTATGCCGCTGACGAGCTTATCGTGAATGTTTTTACATATTGTGTCAAGGTCGTCATAACAAACCTCCTTGACCTCGGCCATATCGCGATAGCATATAAATTTTCCGTCTTTATAATAATGTCCCGGTGGGAACGGCATTATTTTATCGCAAACGGGTACAAGGTTTTTCGGTTCGCTTGCGAACACGATTACGCCGTTTGAGTCATAGCCGTAATAAAGCGGACGAATGCCGATAGGGTCACGCGCCGCAATAAATTCATCTTTTCCGCCGTCATATATAATAAGTGCAAACTCAGCGTCGAGTTTACGGAACATATCCGTTCCGTATTCTTTGTACATAGGAAGAAGGATTTCACAATCCGATTCGCTTTTAAATGTGTATTTGTCCGCCAGCGCATCACGCAGCTTTTTAAATCCGTATATCTCACCGTTACAGACAACAAGGTTTTTGCCGAGTTCGAACGGCTGCATACCGGTATCACATAAGTCCATAATTGCGAGCCTGTGAAAGGCAAGAATGCCTTCGCCCGCTGTTTTTATGCGGCTGTCATCCGGACCTCTTGAAATTGTTTTGTCAAAACCGCTTTTGAATTTGTCAAAGTCCGTACATTTGCCGCAATAGCCCATAATTGAACACATAATTTCACCGCCTGTTCTTGTGTGTAAAATAGTAATTTTTGTTTATAATTTCAGTCAAAATACATCTCGGAGTTATCTTTTTAAAATCTTAATATTAACAGTTCAGCGAAGTACGGCACATAACCGTACTTCGCCATATAACAAAGGCATCAAATACCTTATTTTATTTTTCGGTCAACGCCGATTATTCAACGTCCTGCAAGGCATCAAAGCCTTCTTCACCGGTTCTTACCTTTACAACGTTTTCAACGTCGTAAACGAATATCTTACCGTCACCGATGTGTCCTGTGTAAAGAACTTTCTTGGCTGTCTCTATAACATCGCGAACGGGAACTTTGCTTACAACAATTTCAACCTGAACCTTGGGCAAGAGGTTTGTTTCAACGGGAACGCCTCTGTAATATTCGGGTTTACCCTTTTGAACACCACAGCCCATAACATGTGATACCGTCATACCTGTGATACCCAAATCCATCATTGCGTTCTTTAAGGTTTCGAATCTTGCTTCCTTACAGATAATCTCTACCTTTGTGAACTTATCCGCACCCTCTTTAACGGGTTTAGCCGCAGGAGCAGCCGCAACCTTTTCAACCTTAACGGCCTTAGATACGGGTACATCGCCCATAGCCTCAACGGAATAGTCAACAACCGTTGTGTCAGGTTCCATAGCAAAGCCTGCGTGAGCGGTGAGAAGTCCGTGTTCTGATACGTCCAAACCTGCGATTTCGTCCTCTGCACTTGCTCTGAGCCCGATTGTATGCTTGATTATCTGGAATACTATCGTAATAACAACCGCTACATAAACTATTACCGATACAACGCCGAGAGCCTGTACGCCGAGGAATTTAAGTCCGCCGCCGTAGAATAAGCCCTGCATTACCGGGAGAGTTCCGTCTGCCTCGGCAACACCGCCGGTTGAGAAAAAGCCGAGGAGGAGAGTTCCGAGCGCGCCGCATACGCCGTGAACCGAGATTGCACCAACAGGGTCATCGATTTTTGCCTTTTTGTCAAAGAACTCAATTGCGAGAACCATTACTATACCAAAGATAAGACCCATAATTGCCGCGCCAAGAGGTGATACTGTGTCACATCCTGCCGTGATACCTACAAGACCTGCGAGAGCCGCATTATATGTCATCGATACATCGGGCTTTCCGTAACGAACCCAGGTGAATATAAGTGTTGCAACACAAGCGCACGCTGCTGCGAGGTTGGTGTTAAAGAATACCAAACCGGCACGAGTCAGCTGTGCATCCGAGTCCATTCCTACGGTAGAAGCACCGTTGAAACCGAACCAGCAGAACCAAAGAACGAATACGCCGAGAGCCGCCGCTGTGATGTTATGACCGAGAATAGCTCTGGGCTTTCCGTCTTTGCCATACTTGCCGATACGCGGACCGAGGATTGCCGCACCGACACAGGCACAGACACCGCCGACCATATGTACACAGGTTGAACCTGCAAAATCGTGAAATCCGAGGTCTGCCAGCCAGCCGCCGCCCCAAATCCAGTGACCCGAAATAGGGTATATGATAAGAGATATAGCGGCGGAATAGATACAGTACGCGCTGAACTTTGTACGCTCTGCCATTGCGCCCGATACTATTGTTGCCGAGGTCGCACAGAATACAGTCTGAAAGATTGCAAATGCCCAAAGGGGAACGCCATCGGGGAGAATCGCGCTGTAATCACCCATTATCATCGGGTCAAGTTTGCCGAAAAGAGCCGTGCCCGAACCGAACATTATTCCGAAACCGATAAGCCAGAACGCCGGTGTACCTATACAAAAGTCCATGAGGTTTTTCATAAGAATGTTACCTGTGTTCTTTGCTCTTGTAAAACCTGCTTCACAAAGTGAAAAGCCTGCTTGCATAAAAAAAACCAATGCTGCGCCGAGTAGTACCCAAATTGTGTTTACTGAACTGAATGTCATTTTAATCACTCCTGTTTGAGATGTAGTATTGTTAATATAATATTTATATAAAGAAACCCCGCTGTGCATGGAACGTGATGCAATTCCTAAGATGTGATGTCTATGTATATATAGTGTTTACAGTACCTGTGCTGTCCGCACAGCGGAAAGTTTCATCTAAAGTTATTAAAGCAGTGTCGCTTTAATGCTGCCGAATGAATGTTTTGAGGATTGTAAGATATACCGCACTTAAATTCGGCATTTTTTTCGGCGCGGATTTTAGCGAACGCCAAAGAGTAAGTCGCCGTAAGTCGGGAACGGCCAGAACTTGCTGTCCGTCATTGTTTCGGCCTCATCCGCAACAACACGAACCGCCGACATCTTCGGCAAAATCTCATCGCGGATATAGTTTGCCTGCTCTTGGATATCCTCAACCGTTTTAAGCTTTGATGTTGCTTCTTCAAGCTCGCCCGTTCTGCTGTAAATCAAGTCAGCCATTGACGAAAGCTTTGAAATAACATCTTTTTCGTATTGTGACGAAATGCTTTCGGATAATTCCTTTTTGCGCAAAGCTGTCTTTGCCAATGATGAAACATAAGCCTCAATAGCAGGCAGAATTTCTTTTCTTGCCATATCCGCCATTGTCAAAGCCTCAATATTGACAGCCTTGACATAGTTTTCAAGCATAATCTCGCATCTTGATTCAAGCTCTGCTTTTGTGAATACGCTTTGTTTAATCAGCATATCCGCATTCTTTTTATCAAGAAGTTTAGGCATACAATCGGCTGTTGTCTTGAGGTTTGACAAACCTCTCTTTTCTGCCTCAGCCATCCACTCGTCACCGTAACCGTTGCCATTGAATATGATGCGTCTGTGTTCCTTGATTGTATCCTTGATGAGTTCGTGCAAGTCTGTGTCAAAGTCTGTTGACTTTTCGAGTTTGTCTGCGAATTCCTGAAGGATTTCGGCAACCGCGCTGTTGAGCATAATGTTTGCACAAGCGATACTGTTGGACGAACCGAGCATTCTGAACTCAAACTTGTTACCCGTGAAAGCGAACGGCGAAGTTCTGTTTCTGTCTGTTGTGTCTTTCTTGAATTCGGGAAGAACGTCAACACCGAGTTTCATCTTTGCTCTCTTGCCGCTGCTGTAATCACTGTCGGATTCGATTGCCTCGAGAACCGCCTCGAGTTCATCGCCGAGGAATATCGAGATAACAGCCGGCGGAGCTTCGTTTGCGCCGAGACGGTGGTCGTTTCCTGCTGTTGCAACGGAAAGTCTGAGCAAATCCTGATATTCGTCAACCGCCTTTATAACGGCAACCAAGAAGAGGAGGAACTGTGCGTTTTCATAAGGTGTTTCGCCGGGTGTCAAAAGGTTTACGCCCGTATCGGTTGCGATAGACCAGTTATTGTGTTTACCGCTTCCGTTTACGCCTGCGAACGGTTTTTCATGCAGTAAGCATACAAGACCGTGCTTTGATGCAACTTTTTGCATGATCTCCATTGTGAGCTGGTTGTTGTCGGTTGCGATATTCGTTGTCGAATATATCGGTGCGAGTTCGTGCTGTGCCGGTGCAACCTCGTTATGTTCGGTCTTTGCGAGGATTCCGAGTTTCCAAAGCTCATCATTTAAGTCTTTCATAAATTCGGCAACTCTCGGCTTGATTATTCCGAAATAATGATCGTCCATTTCCTGACCCTTCGGCGGCTTTGCTCCGAAAAGCGTTCTGCCGGTGAAAATCAAATCCTTACGTTTGTCATACATCTTTTTATCTATAAGGAAGTATTCCTGTTCGGGTCCGACCGAAGTTCTTACCATATGAACACTGTCGTTTCCGAAAAGCTTTAAAATTCTGAGTGCCTGTGTATTAAGAGCGGCCATTGAACGGAGCAGCGGTGTCTTTTTGTCAAGAGCCTCGCCCGTGTATGAACAAAAGGCGGTCGGAATACATAATGTCTTATCCTTTATGAATGCGAATGAAGTAGGATCCCAAGCCGTATAACCTCTTGCCTCGAATGTTGCTCTGAGTCCGCCGGACGGGAACGATGATGCATCGGGTTCGCCTTTGATAAGCTCTTTTCCCGAGAACTCCATAATTACGCCGCCGTCGGGTGCCGGGGTGATAAAGCTGTCGTGCTTTTCGGCGGTGACGCCTGTCATTGGCTGGAACCAATGAGTATAATGCGTTGCGCCTTTTTCAACCGCCCAATCTTTCATTGCAAGAGCAACTGCGTTTGCCAAAGATATATCAAGCTGTTTGCCCTCGTCGATTGTTTTCCTGATTGAATTATAGACTTTTTCGGAAAGCCTTGCTTTCATCTGTCTGTCATCAAAAACATTTTCTCCAAAGAATTCAGGTACTGTTAACATATAAATCAACCTTTCTTTTATGTAAATATTTTTTACTAAAACAAAAAGGCAAGGATGCTTGGGGGATAAAATATCCTCAAGGCATCCTTGCCTTATGCGTTGCATTATACTCCTTTATTATATCTTTGTCAACCCCTTTTTTGAAAAAAATTGAATTTTTTTTGGTATTCTGTCAAATTATACAAATGAAAGGGCGGAAATGCACCGATGATGTGTTATAAATTATGCCAATATCGTGCTTTTGGAACGGCGGCAACCCAAAATATCACGGATTTTAAGTGAGCAAACAGATTATGACCCGAATATAAATATTGTGAAATTGCAAAAAATTTATTTATTTTTCGCAATGGCAGGTACGGCGAAATAAGAGGTCGGCGATATAATCAAGATGAAATTTTTCACGAAACAGGTTTTGTCGGCATACTTAATATATCAATTTGTATTTTTTTAAACTCAAATTTAACTTTATATGCTAAAACTATTGCATTTTTCGGGTAATTCGTGTATAATAATCACGGTAAAAATAATTTGCCGCTGCGGCGGCATACAGAGGAGTTTATACAAATGAATTTAAAAAACAAAACCATAAGTTTTTTGGGCGACAGCATAACAGAGGGTTGCGGTGCATCGAGTGTTGAAAAGCGTTTCGATGAGGTTCTGATGGAGATGGCGGAACTTGCGGATGTTAATAATTACGGCATCGGCGGAACGAGAATCGCACGTCAGCAAAAGATTAATCCCGACACTGTTGTATGGGACGAAAATTCGTATTGCGAGAGATTTGATAAGGTAGAAGAGGCGGATATAATTGTTGTGTTCGGCGGAACGAACGATTACGGTCACGGTGACGCTCCTTTCGGAACGTTCGATGACAGAACCCCCGATACATATTGCGGTGCGCTCCACTATCTTATGAGTAATCTTATCAAAAAGTTTCCGAAATCAGAGGTAGTGTTTATCACACCGCTGCACAGAGAAGGCGAAAATACTCCGAATAAGTCAAACGGTCTTACGCTTAAAGAGTATGTTGATATGATAAAACAGACTGCTGAATACTATTCTCTGCCTGTACTTGACTTATATGCAAACGGCGGTATATGCCCCGATATTCCGGAACAGAAAGAGCTGTATACTGTTGACGGTTTGCATCCGAACGATTTGGGATATGAGCGAATCGCCAAAAAGCTGAAAACGTTTTTAGAGCTTCTTTAATTTATATAATTTAAATTGAAATATCTTTAAAGGAATGATTAAATGGCAAAGATACGAAGACAGCATATGTCAATAGAATGGCATAATATTATAGAATCCGATGATAATCTGCCTGCGGTTTCAGCCACGCTGAAAGAAAAGGCGACATTGGTCGGGAGGGTCGGACTTATGATGCTTTCGGTCGGTACGGGCGCGTGGCGTGTCCGCAATTCGATGAACACAATATCGCGCAGTCTCGGTATAACCTGTTCAGCGGATATAGGGCTTTTGGCTATTACGTGGACGTGTGCCGAGAATAACGAGATGCTTACTCAGTCAATGTCAATACCGACCACAGGCGTAAATACCGATAAACTTATGGAGCTGGAGCTGTTTATAAAAGAGTTCCCCGAAATTATCGATACTTTTTCGGTGGAAAAGTTTCATAAAATCCTCGATAAGATACAAGATAAGTCGGTAAATTATGCCGCGTGGCAGCAAGGACTCGCAGCGGCACTTGCGTGCTGTGCGTTTACGTTTTTGCTCGGTGGCGGAATCGTTGAAATGATTTGCGCATTTTTCGGCGCAGGTGCCGGAAATTTTGTGAGGAACAAGATGCTGCGCCGAAAGATTTCGCTTTTTGCGAATGTAAGCGCAGGCGTGGCAACCGCGTGTATGGTATATGTCCTGAGTGTTTGGCTTGCGCAAACGATTTTTAAAGTTTCGGCGGTGCACCAGGCTGGGTATATATGTGCAATGCTTTTTGTGATACCGGGTTTTCCGCTTATAACGGGCGGAATCGACCTTGCAAAGCTGGATTTGCGGTCGGGTCTCGAACGGGTAACCTATGCTCTGCTCATTATTACCGTTGCAACAATGACGGGATGGGTCACGGCAATGGTGTTCAATTTTGAACCTGCTGATTTTGCCGCACTGAATATTCCGAAAGGCACACACGTAATATTGAGAATTATTGCAAGCTTTTTCGGCGTATACAACTTTTCGATTATGTTCAACAGCCCGAGAAAAATGGCACTTGCCGCAGGGCTTATCGGAATGCTTACGAATACGTTAAGGCTTGAACTTGTCGATATGTTCCCGATTTTGGTCGGTGCGGAATTCCCGATTGGGGTTGCAGCGTTTGTCGGTGCTTTTTGTACGGGGTGTATAGCGTCGGTTGTAAAGAAAAGGATAGGTTTTCCACGAATTTCGCTTACCGTACCGGCGATAGTAATTATGGTTCCGGGGCTTTTTATGTATCGCGGAATATACCTTATCGGTTTAAATCAAGTCGGCGAAGCATCGGTATGGCTGGTTAAGGCGGCTCTTGTAGTGATTGCACTGCCGCTCGGACTCGTGTTCGCAAGACTCTGTACGGATCCGAATTTCAGAAAGTGTACCTAATAAATATGAAAAACATTATAATTATAACGCAAAAAACAGGGTTCGCCGGCATTGGCGAACCCTGTTTTTTGCGCTGATTTTATATATTCGATTTATTGCTCACAAGCAAGTGCCGCACCGATTATTCCGGCATCGTTCATCAAAGATGCAATTCTGATGTCTGTCTGTGCAACAGCCTTACAATACGAATGTTTCTTTGCGTATTCTTTAATCGGGTTTAAGAGATAATCGCCCTCTTTGCTGATTCCGCCGCCGATAACAAGAATGTTCGGCTGGAATATATTGATTATGTTGGTGATACCGCTCGCAACATATTCGATGTACTTGTCAACAACCTCTTGACCTGCCTTGTCGCCTGCTTTTGCGGCGTTGAATGCGGTTCTGCCGCTGACCTTTTCGTCTTTTGCCATTATGCTTTCGGGATGTGCGGCAATAGCAGCCTTTGTCTGACGAATGAGCGCCGTAACGGACGCGTATGATTCCCAACAGCCGTCGTTGCCGCAGGTACAAGGCTCGCCGCCGTGAATCAAAACTGTGTGACCGAGTTCGCCGCCCGCGCCGTTGAATCCGCGGTAAATCTTGCGGTCAATGATAACGCCGCCGCCTACGCCCGTGCCGAGAGTTATGGCAACAAAGCTGTCAACATCGCCGCCGCATTCAACAAATTCGCCGTATGCTGCCGCGTTTGCATCGTTTTCGATATTTATGGGTACGTTTATGTACTTGTTGAGTTCCGCTGCAAGGGGAACGTCATACCAGCCCAAGTTGTTAGCATATACAACAACACCGTTTTTGTTGTCGATTGTTCCCGGGCTTCCGATACCGATTCCCGAGATGTCCGAAACGGTCAACTCCGCTTTATCGATAAGTTCGCTGCAAAGGTCAGCCATATCTTTAACTATTTCGCTGTAACGACGGGTCGAAAGAGTCGGCTTTGAATCGGTACAGATGATTTTTCTGTTTTCATCCACGATTCCTGCCGCAATATTTGTTCCGCCCAAATCTATTCCGATATAATACATATTTAATCTCGCCTTTCTGTTTTACATTTGGTTTTATAATATTAATAAGTTTATTATATACTATTTTTGCCTTTTTGTAAATAGTTTTGTTTAAGATTTTTTGTTTTGCGACCGAGTAAGCGGAGCGTATGTTTATGACATCCGTCCGTAAATATACGCGGGCAAGGAAGCTGATACCGAGAATGTTAAACGAACTGATTGAAAAAATCGAAGTACACCAATCCGAAAAGATTGACGGTAAAACCGTTCAGCAGCTCACAATTCATTATAACTGCATAGGCAATATTGAAATACCCGACCTTGAAAAGCTACCCGAAAACAATGTTTCGGCACATACAAGACAGGGCGTAGATGTTCATTTTGCCGCTTGCGCATGTTAAAAAGGCAATAAAAAACCGAGTGTCATACAAAACCTTTCAAGTTCTGTAAGAACACTCAGTATGGTGCGGATAAGAGGACTTGAACCTCCATGAAATTGCTTTCACATGGACCTGAACCATGCGCGTCTGCCAATTCCGCCATATCCGCATATAATAACTGCAACGCTTTATACTTTACCACAATTTCGCCCGAAAGTCAAGGCTTTTTTCGAAAAAATCCGTATTTTTTGAAAATTAACGAAAAGTTTATATATTCCAAAAAGGTGAATTTAGGGTTATATTTTAATTGTTTACATCTAAATTTCAATACGTTTCACCGACAGAGACACAGACGGCAAAAACCTGATTTGTAAGATTTTAGCACATTTGAAAAGATTACACACTGTTTTTGTTGGTAATTGTGCATAAACGACATGGTTTTAAATTGTGCAAAACGCTATTTCGGCAAATTTTTAAAAAGTTACTTCAAGAATGTGCATTGTTTAATAATATCGTGTATTGATTTTTTAAAAAATTTCACTTAAAATAAAAGTACGATTTATAAAACACATTTTTCAGAGGTGATTTTTGTGAAAAGATTGTTCAGTCTTTTGATTGCGCTGAGCGCATCGCTCACGCTCTTGAATCTCGGTCTTGTCTATGCTGACGACCCGCCCGATGAGATTAGCGAGGTGGAGTACGCGCAAAACAACGGCGGTTTTTCGAAATACCACGATTTTTCCGCCGATGAGGAACAGTTCGGGTTCACCCACGTTGTCGGCGGATATTCATACACGGACTTGGGCGATGCCGAACACGGACGGGCAATGAACGTGACTTATAACTCAACGGGATTTTTGTATGACAAACTCAAAAATCCGATTACCGAGGGTTCGTTTATGATAACCTTTGACGTCAAGCCGATGACAAAGGGTATATATAATTTTATGCAGCTCGTCAACGCGGACACGGGCAACAGTGCGCAGGGAATCCCGGCAAGCAATATGTTTTTGACTTTTGGAATGAAAGAGGACGGGTTTAACTACTTCCCCGGAATGGATAAGCGCGGCTATTATGAGCTCAGCACCGAACCGTATGAGTACGAGATTGGAAAGTGGTATAACATCTCGATTTTCGGTGACTTTGATAAAAAGACTCTCTATTATTATATTAACGATGAGCTTTATAAAACCGACCGGATGAAAGACGCATTCAATGCTCTATATGCCGTGCGGCTTTGTTCATACGGTCTCGGAAACGGCACAATGACGTATATGCTCGATAACTGGGGCATTATGCGCGGTGACTATTCCAATATAAAACAGTGGATTGATAAAGGCCACCAAGCGCCGAACCATATCAAGTCACCTGTTAAGGTGAGTGCCGCCGATATGCCTTTCGGCAACAATTTTTATGACTCGGATATAAATGTTACATTGAATTTTGAAAATTCGGCGGAGTATGATGCGGAAACAACCGCGTTTTATTCATTGGTTGACGAACACGGACAGGTATGTTGGAACAAAGAAGAAAGCCTGAACATACCGCGCGGCGAAACGGCGTCAAAGAAAATCAAGATTGATTCGAACAAAACGCCTTACGGCTTGATTAAGCTGAAAGCCGAGCTGACCGATAAAAACAACGGGGAACAAAGCTTTTACGAGGAAGATATTTCCAACACGAGAACAGCCGAGAAAAATATGAAAATCGGTATACACACACTTTTGACCAACGACCGCCTTAAGCACTTAGAGTACACAAGAGATATAATGCAAAGTCTTGATAAAGTCGGATTTGGGTTAGAAAGAGATTCGAATAACTGGATAGATTTTGAGCAACAAAAAGGCGTGTACCAAATCGAAGATACCAAAAAATATGAATATGAAGAAAAAAAGGATTTAAAGTTCGACAGAATGATGATTTTATCAGGCGGAAATCCGCTTTATCTTCCGGTTAGGGGCGCCCTTCCCGTGACAGATGCCGAACTTAAAGCGTGGTACGATTATTGTTATAATGTAACAAAACAAACTATGGGACTTTATAAGTATTATGAGGTATGGAACGAGCCTAACCTCATACCGAACTTTAATCCAACGGGTGTTGATGCAAAGGGATATACAAAAGTTTTAAAAGCAGCGCACGATGCAATACTTGCCGCGAACCCCGATGCGATAATCGTCGGAATAGCCCAAAGTAACTATGGAACAACATATATATCACAGGTCTTGGAGGCAGGTGGCGGCGAATACCTTGACGCAATATCTATCCACCCGTATATGTGGTCGCAAGGTCCCGAGGCAGGTCAGATGGAATTTGTCGGAAAGGTTCGCGAATGTATCGACAGCTATGGCTATAAAGACATTCCGCTTTTTGTAAGCGAAATCGGTTGGCAGGTATCTGTCGGTCTTGATGAACAGGCGATATATAACACACAAATGCTTATATTAAATGAAGTGTACGGTTATATGGATAAGATTTGGTTCTTTAGATATACCGAGGCACCGACAGACGTAAACGAGGGATTCGGATTTTTGAATTCGGTTATTGCTCAAAAGCCGTTTTTGGCAAGGCGGCATTTCGGAGCGGTTGCGAACTTTAACCGACTTATGAACGAAGTGACGTATAAAAAGACCAAGGTCACAGCCGACGGCGTGCCGCTTTATGAGTTTACGCTAAAGGATGGGCGCAGCTGTATCGCGACATGGAATTCAAGTGATGAAAAGAAAGACCTTGCGCTTGATTTGGGGTGCGAATCGGTAACGGTGTCGGATATATACGGAAACGAATCGACAGTATCGGCGGCGAACGGAATATTCACATTCTCGGTTGATAAGTTCCCGATGTATATAGTGGGTAACTTTGACAAAGCGGATGTAACATCGGCGCAAAGCTCGGTTGGTGCGAAAGAGATAAACATTGTTCCGGGTTCAAAAGCCGAATTGTATGTACAGACGATTGAGTCTGACGATGTAAGTGTTTTTGTTGACGGAACGGAAAATCTGACGGTTGAATCGGTTGAAAATGTCGGCGGCGGAAGATATAAGGCGGTCGTTGCGGCAAGCGGTGATTATTCGGGCGGCGAGATGATAAAAAGCTCGGTGACCCAAAACGGTAACCTTATCTATTCGGCAAAGACGACAGTCAACAAGGTTGATTCGGTGACGGTCAAGACAAACGTTGAATATTATGCGTCGAACCGCTGGCGGCTTGTTGTTGACATAAACAATAACTTATACGAAGGCTCGATGAGCGGCAGGATAAACATACAAGAGCCGACCGAGTTCGCGAAAAGAGTAAGCACACGTGAGGTCGCACCGATTAAGTCGGGCGGCAAAAGCGTGACAAAAATACACATTCCCGACCTTGTCGGAACAAAGGATTTAAGCTTTAAAGGAAATCTCGTGATGTCGGACGGAACGGAAATTGATTTATCAAGAGTGATTTCGTTCAAGGGCATACCATATATGCGAAATGTTCCGAACTTTGACGGCGTTATCTCACCGGGCGAATGGAATACCGCGTGGAAGCTGAACATCGGCAAGAACGGTGACGGAAAGTATGTAAAGCTCACGGGAGATGATTACAGCGGTGACGATGACTTATCGGGTGAAGTTTATCTTGGCTGGGATAAAAAGAATTTCTATCTCGCCGCCGAGGTGAAAGATGAAACGTTTGAAACAGACCCTGACGGACGTTTGTGGGCAGGCGATTCGATTCAGTTCGCTTTCTCGCTCAAAAAAGAGGCGAGCGCAAAGCGTACCGAGATAGGAATCGGCATAGGAAAGGACGGACCCGAGATAACAAGGTCATCATCGCTTGCGCCGCCGTCTGACGGAAGCCGATTCATACACGAGCTTTCGGTGGTGAACAATCCCGATACGAAAAAGACGGTTTATGAATTGTCGATACCGTGGTCTGAGATGTTTCCGTCCGGGTTCTCAATTGCCGATTATACTCAGGTGTTGTTCTCTTTCTTGATAAACGACAGGGATAACAACGCCAGAGAGGGATATTATGAGATAGGCTCGGGCATAGGCGGTTCAAAAGACCCGTCAATGCACTTTGAGTACAATTTAATGAAATAGTTAAATATAAAAATATATTAAATTAAAAATAAGGAGTTGTTTGATATGAAAAAAATTAAAAGATTTTTATCGATGGCAATCGGATTGGTTATGTTGGTTTCGGCTCTGTCGGGAATGACAGTTGCAAGTGCGGTTGAACTTGAAGTGTATGACCCCAATTATGATTTTGTGCGTGACGGGTATCTGAATAACAACAGCGATGCTGTCGAAACATTGGATTCATATGACGGACGTTCAAACGTAATACACATAAAGGAAAATAACGGCAACACCTCTGTCGGCGCGGTTGTTTCAGATGAGACACTGGCAACGGATAAATATAATTTCAGCTTTGACTTTAAGTCAAGCACATATCAGGCAGGCACATCAACAGGACCGTTTGCTTATATCACAGTCAGCACAAAGGCGGCGACCTCGGATATTTTCACCGGTTGGGCGCCGTTTAGCTTCGGAACGAAAAGCACAGGCTCGATGGGTCTTTGTTTTGTTAATGCAACGGAGTATGATTCGACTTACGGATACAAGGAAAACTGTCAAAATGATGTATGGTATCATATAGACTGTATATATGATTATTCAAATCAAAAGATACAGATATATTGTGATGGCGAAAAAATATCCGAAAGAGCAATGTATGAGGGCGGCGAAACGGCAAATGCATTTTTTGTGACATCAAGACAGTCAAGTGGCTCAAAGGGTGCAAAGGGCGATGTATATTTCAGCAATCTTAAAGTAAACGCTCTCGGAAAACAGACGATTACAGCCGAATACGATGCGGCAAATACCACAGACAGCCGGATAGCGGTTAGGTTTTCCGAGGCAGTAGCACAAGAGAGCCTTAACGCAATAAAAATTGTTGATTCCGAAACGCTCGAGCCTGTTTCAACGGGAGGTGTGACAAAGACAGACGGCCTGACTGCGGCAATCCCCGTAAGCGGTTTGAAATACGGCGCCGAATACAGAATATCGGTTCCCGAGGGAATAACGGGTGCACTCGGCGGAATAACGGCGGCACAAGAGATATGCTTTAATACGGCGGACGTAAAAGGTACATTTTCATCGCACGTGTTTGAGGATAATTTTGAAAGCTATGAAGCAATGAAAAATGCGGGTTCGGCGGATACAGGTAACTTAAACGAAATTTGGCCGAGAAGCGGCAGCCAATACTGGGGATTCGGAAGATATGTTTGGACAAACGGCAATTCGAAGGTTTTGAGAATAGACGGTTGGCAAGCAACAAACGCAGTAAGCGTAAAGACGGTTAAGTCGTTTGAGTCAGCGTATACGGACGGCATAATAGAGTATAACTTTGATATGGCGGTGAATGACCAAAACTCCGATGAAATAAGAGAATTCAGCTTTGTGCTGAAAAGAGGTGATACTTCCAATTATGATCAGGTATTCGCGATAACGGGGGATAAAATTACTCTGTGCAATCCGATTTCGGCGTCAACAACGCCACAGGTTGTAACAAACTTTAATATGCCGAATAACTTGACGGATATGGTATCGTTCAAGGTTATCGAGGATTTAATAAACAAAAAGATCAAAACCTATGTTAAACAAAACGGTGAATATGTGCTTTTGAACAATGACCCAAACGGTGCGGCAATTGCGAATTATCACTATACAAACGGCGGAACATCGGCTTTCGGTTTTCAGTTTTATAAAGGGGCAACGTCGAACGTGCTTGCAACCGACACATCAATGATTATCGACAATATAACGGTTGATGTCGGCGAACCGCCGATGAGCGCAGTGGTAAAAAAGCTTCGCCTTGATGACGGCGAGCTTACATCAAAGAGCGCAAGCGCAGCAACAACCGGTATAAAGGTATACTTTAACCAAGATATGGATGCGACAACATTGGATAGCATAAGCGTATCCGCGGCGGACGGTTCGGCTGTTGACAAAGATGTCACGTATAATGCCGACACGTGTTGCGCAATGTTAAAGCTCAAAGGTATGTTAAGGGCAAAGACGGCGTATACGATAAACGTTCCGACAACGGTTAAGACGGCGGACGGCAGAGCGTTGGCGAGAGAGTATGCCGGTGTATTCACCACGGGCGAGGGAACGTTGTTTGTATCGAACCCGACCCTTAAAAACGGTGACGTTGACGCAACAAAGGAAAACACAAAGGCGGGCAACACGTTGACCGCAAAAGTGAGCGTTATCAATCAGACAGGCTCGAGCGATGACCTCGTTTTGATTCTTGCGGCATATGACGGCGATAAGTTAATCGACCTCAAATATGACCCCAAGGCATATACGGCGGCGGACACGAATTTCGAGTTGACGACAACATATACCATACCCGAAAATGTTGGTGATTTGAACGTACAGGTTATGCTCTGGAACGGTTTTAATAAGATGATGCCGGTCAAAGGCGCAATAACATTGGAATAATGGAAAATTGAAAATGCGGAATGGGGGATCGGCAAATCAAAATAATTTTAATGAATAAACGCCGTCCCCTGTTCCGCCGTGCCTACCGCGGCGGCAATGAAAAATTATTTTGATTTTGATTGCGGAAAAAACAGGGTTCCAGAAAAATGAGGGTTGCACCCGAAATTTTTTGGGAAGAGGAAACGCGGCAAAAAAGGCGATGAATTTTATTATGATAAAATTCGAGCAAACAAAGCGAGCGTTGGCGACATCCCGTGATAACCAACAAACGGCACAAACTACGGGAAAAATAATTCGGAAGGATTTGGGACATATATGAAATTATCAAAAAAACTGGTTTCGGCGGCAATATGCGCGTCAATGCTGTTGTCCTGCGGCACTTTCGGGCTTGCCGCGGACAATACGAATGCAAAATGCTCAATCGAACAGACAGACCTGTCGGTTCTGACCGTCAAAGTCAAATCCGACAAATCTTCGTTCAGCGTTATGGTTTTTCCGAAAGGAAAGACATACACCGACCTTTTGGATGCGTCCGAGTGGTCGGCGGATATTGTCGTATATGCAAGAGAGTTTAAAAACAACGGCACAACCGAATTTAAAATGGACTTATCAAACACGCGCTCGGGTGATTATACCCTTTATCTGTCCGAGGGCGGCGAGGTTTTGCAATACGATTTTAAATTCGTCAGAAAGGATATGAAAGACGAGGTCTATAAGAGAATCAACGCCTCGGCATCAGCGGACGAAATCACCGATATTCTCGACTATGCCTATTTGGATTTAGGGCTTGCCGATGACGAATGGAACGCCGCGGATAAAAGCGGTATTTCGTCAAAGCTTTGGGATATAAAGCAGGGCGGCTTTACATTCAGCGACAGCGATAACGGAAAATCGGACGAATATCTGTTCTCGGCGATTGTTATCGACCTTTTGAACAAGTCAAAGATCACCAACATATTTAACTTTACCGAAAACTTAAATATGGCTAACACCGAGATGAAAAACCGATACAAAAAGGATTCGGTAACATCGGGGATTCAATCCGATGTAACGAAAAGAATGTCGGCAAAGTCGATAAAGGACTATAACGACCTTATCACAAAGTTCAAAGACGCGGTGATTTTGGGCATCGTTGGCGGTGCGGATAACTATATCCCTGTCAAAGAGGTAATCACCGAGTTTTCAACCTATATCGGTGTACAGACATCAAGGCTGAGCGATTCGGTGTATTCGGCGGTTCAGGGTAACAACTTTAGCACAATTGCGGCGCTTGCCGATGATTTAAAGTTGAGATACGGCACATCGAACAGCGATAACGGCTCGGGCGGCAGCGGCGGCTCGGGCGGCGGACGCGGTAGTTCAATCAAGGCGGACAATGTTACCGAGGTTGTTCCGCCCGAAAAGATGCCGACCGATATATTTGTGGATTTGGATTCGGTCGAATGGGCGAGAGAAGCGATTGTTTCGCTTGCGGAAAAGAGAGTTGTTTGCGGAAAAAAGGATAAGTTATTCTATCCGAACGATACGATAACGAGATACGAGTTCGCCAAGATAGTGTCAAACGCGTTTTTGACGGACAAGAGCGGTGACAGGGGGATTCCGTTTGTTGACGTTCCAAAGGATTTTTGGGCGTATGAATATGTCAAGACGGCGTATTCGAACGGCGCGATTTTAGGCAAGTCGGACGATACATTTGACGGTGATGCGGTTATCACGCGACAAGAAATGGCGGCGATTTTATACCGCGCGGCGCAAAATGTCGGAAAGACTCTTTCGGATTATGAAAGCGCAAAGGATTATCGCTTCAAGGACGATGCGGCGATAGACGATTATGCAAAAGAGCCTGTCTATGTTCTGCGCCGTGACGGAGTTATTAACGGCGTCGGCGATGATATGTTTGCGCCGCTCGATATTGCGACAAGAGCCGAGGCGGCACAGATGGTCTATCTGATGCAAAGTCTTTAATCAGACAAGGAGGACGTAAAGATATGAAAAAGGTACTTTCTATATTGCTTTCGATATGCTTTATGCTGTCGGCGGTTTATGTCAACACGGCTTTTGCCGCCGACACTGCCGCCGCGGGGCAGGATTCCGAAGCGGTGGGATTGCTCAAAGCTCTTGAGGTCTTTCCCCAAGACATAGATTTAAACGCCGAGATAACAAGGGCGGACTTTTCAGTATACATGGCAAGGGTGTTCAAGGTCAATGACTTTGACGTGTCGAACACAAGATATTACCTCGATGTTCCGATGGATCATTACGCTCTGACGGCGATTAACTATCTGACCGAGAGAGGAATATTAAAGGGCGATTCGGCACAGATTTTCAGACCCGATGATAAAATCACGGTCGGCGAGGTCTGCAAAATTTTGTTATCCGCTTTCGGCTGTGACGAATTCGCGGCGAGTCTCGGCGGATACCCTACAGGATATATCCTCGGCGCGCGCCGTCTCGGGGTTCTCTCGGGTAACCCGTCACCCGAGGGTAATCTCACGGTGAGCCAAGCGGCGGAATATATATTCAACACAATCGGCGATGATTTTATTGACGGCATTCACTTTGAGAGAAACGGCGCAGAGGGGCTTGCGGATTCAAGCGTTCTCGCGGATTATTTCAGCGTGTATGTCAAAGAGGGAATCGTGACGGCGGCACGCGGTGCGTCAATGTATCAGGATAAGCTGACGGTTGCCGATAAGGTTTATGTCGATGATTTAAAGATGGACGACCCGACCGCAATTATGCCCGAAAGCCTTATTGGGTTGAGGGTAAGGGCGTATTATCGCCATACAAAAAACGCGGCGGACAACGAGCTTATATATGTCTATGACGATACAAGCGACAACGATGTTTTAAAGATTGACATTAACGATTTTATAAAGTACAGCGATAACACGCTTGAATATTCCGATGGTGACAAGACCAAAAAGACGGGATTCGGCAAGATTATTTCGGTTATGTATAACGGAAGCCCCGTAAGCGGGAACGTCAAAGATGTTTTTGGTAATCTGTACAGGGGAACAATCACGCTCAAAAAGACGAGCGGCGGAGGTTTTGACCTTATCATAATTGAGAACGGAACGCCGTTTTATGCGTCATATATAAGCACCAAGGACGAAACGATTACCGATTCGGCTTTGGCAATGGATGCGAACGGCGGCAACAAGACGATAAAAGCGGCGGATTATGAAATATTCGAGATATTCAATACCTACGGCGAAAAGATTACGATTGACAATATCAAACAAAAGGATATAATAACATTATACGAAGCGGCGGATAAGCACAAGGCAAGACTTGTTGTTTCGGATAAGACGGTAAACGGTACGATTTCGGGCGTTAATTATGAAAACGGCGAGAATATAATCAAGCTCGGTGATGCTCAATACAAGATGAGCGACCTTTCCAAAACAAAGTCGCCGACCGATATAAAGGCAGGCAATAATGTGTTATTGCGCATCGATTCGTTCGGATATGCGGCATATGCCGAGACGGTTGTTCCGGGTGAAATGAAACCCGGCTGGCTTGTCGGAATTGCGGTTGACGATTCGGGATTTGAAAAGACGGCAAAGCTGCGCCTTTATACCTCGGACGGCAATTTGGAAGAGCTGACCGTTTCGGACAAGGTTAAGGTTGACGGCGATTCAATCGATGACGGCGACAAGGTTCGCAGCGCGATTCCGAATTATAATTCGGTGAACGGTAATGTAAAGCCCCAGCTTATTATGTATTCGCTTGATTCGGACAAAAAGATTAGAAAGATTGATACAACCAATGTCGGCACGAACGAGATTGCGGGCGAGACACTTGCACAGAATATCAAAAGCGGCGAAGTCCTGATTTATGCTGACGGAAGGCTCGGAATAAAGTCCGCACTTTCCGCATCGTGTATTCAGTTCACAGTGACATCCGACTCGGACGCGCTTAACGCAAATGCAAATAAATTTGCAGTCGGAAAGCCCACGCTTTTGGAAAGAGGTTGGTATAACACAGTTGCGTCATACAAATTTCGCGGCGACGGCGTTTATGATGATGTGCTTATCAGATGTGCCGGTACGGCGGAGATTGATAAAGAATCATATATTATTCTTGTATCGGATGTAAGCGACTGTATCAATGACGAGGGCGTTGAAACAAAGATGATTAACGGCTTACAGATGGGTTCGCCCGTATCATATATGGTTGCCGATGATTATAATATCGGTGATGTTGCCGAGGGCGATATAATTAGAGTGGGTCTGTCTGCAAATATGATACAGAATCACGAAATGATTTATGATTACTCTGTCGGCGGTTATCCGAACTGGCCGGGTGTTGATTCCGAGAGGAACTGGTTCAAGGCAAGTGCGACAAACTATTATTGGAACGCTCAACAGATTATATACGGTTTTGTTGTGAACAAAAAAGAAAATATTGTTGAGATTTCCTACAAAAATAATGATAAGATAGACGAGATATGCAATCATCTCGAAAACGTAATGGTTTATGACCCCAACGCAAAAACGCGTGTTTATGTCGGAGATATTTCCGATATAAGAGACCGTGCAACATACGGCAGCGATTGCTCACGGATAGTTTTCCAGACATATGAGGGGTTATTCAGAGGGGTTATTGTATATAGATAAGGCGAATTAAAAAATATGATACTTCGCCGAACGTCTTAAAGAATGCGAAAGGTAAGGGGGCGAAATTTTCGCCCCCATAGGTGCTTAACGCGAAAGTTCCTTTCACGTTAAGCCTCCGGCGGATTTAATTGCCCGTGCAAAATTTT